>Ga0180433_10000332_pt1 | contig 81367 bp, 75 predicted proteins | sample SS_ome_8_FD_132980 | JGI IMG/M metagenome (GOLD analysis project Ga0180433, IMG submission 132980) | Hypersaline lake sediment archaeal communities from the Salton Sea, California, USA - SS_1_D_1 metaG | ecosystem: Environmental > Aquatic > Non-marine Saline and Alkaline > Hypersaline >...
AAAAAGTTGATGACACAACATTAACAATAGATAGTAAGGTTGATGATCTATTTGTCTCACTTTCAGATCACCATGAATCAATTGAAAGCAAGCTGGATAAATTGATTCCGATTGCAGAAGATATTCAGCGGACTGTTGACTTAAATAATATTGAAATAGGCAAAATATATCAAGATACTCAAGACATTTTAGAAGTTGTAAGTGATACAAATAGTATGGTTGAGGAGATAGCGCTAGACGTAGAGAATGTTATTGTGTCACTTTCAGATCACCATCAATCAATTGAGAGCAAGCTGGATAAATTGATTCCGATTACAGAAGATATTCAGCGGACTGTTGACTTAAATAGTGATGGAATAGACACCATATATCAAGATACTCAAGATATTTTGCCATATGTAAGTGATACAAATAGTATAGTTGAGGAGATTTCGCTTGACATAGGAGATGTTAAGACAGCGCTTGCTGAGCCATGGGGTTCTATTGTCGATCAAGCGGATGTTTTGGAGAACCCTACAACATATGATTTAAATGTTCTTCAATGGTTGAAACTAATATATGGCACACAGCAAAATAGAGATGGATTTAATTAATTAACAATTAACAAGCGAAAAAGTAGGCCTCTCCGGATCAGGAGGGGCCTTTCTTTTGCTCAAATGCAAAGTTTGGTTTATGATGGGTATAGTGTTGTTTTTTGATACCATCTATTAAATTTAAAGATTTGTTATGGCTGATATGATTGAAAATAAAAAATTTTATGTGACGACCCCGATTTATTATGGTACGGCAAAGCCGCATTTGGGGTCTTTGTACTCAACAATTTTGGCAGATGTGGTAGAACGTTGGAATAAAATGCTTGGTAAAAAAACCTTCTTTTTAACTGGTACCGATGAGCATGGGCAAAAGGTTGCACGGGCAGCAGACAAGGCTGGCAAAAAGCCAAAAGAGTTTGTCGATGGTTTTATTGATGCATATAAAACGGTGTGGCGTGATTATGAAATTGATTATGACTATTTTATCCGAACAACCGATACGAATCATATCAAGGCGGTGCAAAAATGGTTACAGATGTTGCTGGACAAAGGTGATATCTATAAATCAGCATATAAAGGATGGTATTGCTTGCCGTGTGAATCGTTTGAAAAAGAATGGGACGAGGGTGAAACCAAGGGGCCGCAGTGTAATGTCTGTGGTCGCGATACAGAACTGGTTTCAGAGGAATGTTATTTTTTCAAGCTTTCAAAATACCAAGATAGATTGTTGAAATTTTATGAAGATAATCCCGATTTTGTAGTTCCTAAAGAACGTCTTAAAGAGGTTATTAATTTTGTAAAATCTGGGCTAAAAGATTTGAGTATTTCTCGGACAAAAGTTTCTTGGGGCATTCCGTTTCCACAAGATGAGGCGCATGTTGCCTATGTATGGGCTGATGCTTTGAATAATTACATAACCGCAATTGGATACCTGCAACCGGAGAAACAAGAAAACTTTGCATATTGGTGGCCAGCAGATTTACATATTATGGCAAAAGATATTTTGCGGTTCCATGCCATTTACTGGCCAGCGTTCTTAATGGCATCAGATTTGCCGTTACCCAAAAGATTGCTTGTGCATGGGTGGATTACCGTTGACCAGAAAAAAATGTCAAAGTCACTGGGAAATGTGGTCGATCCAGAGGTTTTGAGAGGGCTTTATGGTGCCGAGCCCGTACGCTATTATTTGTTGCGCCAGATGGCAATCAATCAGGATGGCGATTTTCGCATAGAAGATTTAGAACAACGAATTGCTTCTGATTTGGCAAATGATCTTGGAAATTTGTTGAATCGAATGATCAGTTTAGCTGAAAAAAATGAGGTAAAAGTTATCAATCGACCAGAAATTTGGTCAGAAGACGTGCTTGCTTTGCGAGATGAAAGTTTGAATCTTATTGCAGATTTCAAGGCATATATGGATGATTATCAATTTCATATGGCGCTTGCACGATTATGGAAATTTATTAATAAGGTGAATGCATATTTCCATGCAAAAGAACCATGGAAGTTAGCAAAATCTGACCCTGTTAAATTTTTAGAAGTACTTGCTGCGACCGCAAATAGTCTCAAAGTTATTGGTACACTTTTGTGGCCAGTAATGCCTGAAAAAATGGAACAACTTTTTGGAAGCTTGGGCACGAGATTTGAACTTGAAAAGAATATGCTTGAAGATATAGAGCTTGGCAATTGGCATGATACGTTTATGCTTAATAAAATTGATACATTATTCCAAAAACCAGAAAAGCGTCAAGAGCCAGAAATTATAAAAGAAGAACTAAAAATACCTGAGGTTTCAATTGATGATGTGGTAAAAGTTCACCTTGTTGTTGGAACTATAGAGTCGGCAGAGGATTTACCGAAGTCGAATAAAATATTAAAACTTCAGGTAGATTGCGGTAGTTACGGTAAACGCCAAATTCTTGCAGGTGTTAAAAAATATTATAAACCGCAAGATCTTATTGGTAAACAAGGTGTCTATGTTTTAAATCTCAAACCTCGCAAAATTATGGGCATCGAATCCCAAGGAATGATGCTGTTTGCAGAAGGTAAGGATAAACTAGAAATAGTAACTGTTGCGGCAGAAGTTCCAAATGGTACGCGATTAAAGTAATTTGAATGTGTTCCTAAGGATGATGTATGGCTTGAGATTAAGGTAGCATAATTAAACAAGTGTAAACCAATATATATTTCAAAGTGGATGGAAGTTGAAGGACGGTCTTCGGGCCGTCTTTTTTTATGTTTTTTAATTTGAATTTTTTTTCATTAAATTCTGTGCATTGTAAGTGATTTCTTCAACAACGTTGTGGAAAAAGTTGTATCAAATGATTGAATATTCATCCTCCAAAATTATATCTTATAAATAGGTAGTTGAAGTTGAGGTTAGGGGGACATATGAAAAAAGGAGAATTAAAAGGGCATTTTGTTACACTAAAGCCGTTAGAGGAGTCTTTTTTTACGCAATACATAGTAATGTTTTCACCAAAAGTTCGGGAATTATTACATGTTTCATCCCAAGAGTCTGAGGTTGAATATTTACGTGACAGAATAGAGAAACAAAAAAGAGGTCAAATATTTTTTTACTGTATTTTTGAAAATGAAACTGACAGCCTTATAGGTGCAATAGAGATTCGTAATTTGCAAGAAACAGATAGCCAATTATATAGCTGGCTTAATGAGGCATATTGGGGAACAGGGATGTATCAAGAAGCTCTCAAACTTGTTTCAAGGGAATATTTTGATGAAACTCAAGAAAAATTTTATAGTGCAAATGTTGACGTTGCCAACCTTAGGAGCTATAAAGCTTTGAAGAAGCATGGATTTATTGACACAGGACTTAAAAAAGGGCCACAAGGCAAGCAGTATACATTAATTTTGAGAAATAAAAAATAGACTTTGTTATCCCATATTGATGTAGGATGAACAAGCCTATTAATCTATAATGCTATAGTTTTTTTAAAAAGATTCCATGCTGTTAAGAAAATCTTTTATTGTTTTTTCAATTTGTTCTGTCGCTTTAAGGTAGTCCCAATGATAATAATTTTGTAGTTTTTGTAGATCATTTTTGTTTTTACAGTATTTTTCTTCAATTTTTTTATTTTTTTTCAGTGTTTTTTTAACATGTTGATTAATTTCTTTTATACTTTTTAAGGCTTTTTGTATTGTGGTTTGTAATTTTTGTAGTGTTTTTATTCTAGACTTTTTTTTGTTAAAGGTAGAATAGAACTCATCAAGTTCATAAAAAAGTTTCACTATATCGAGCATGTTTTTAGTAAAGGTTAGATTTGGTTTTTGTATAATTTCATCAATGGAGTCAAGTAGGTATATGGGTGATGCCATAAAATAATATGTAATATTAAGTGTATGTTTTATGCGTTTGTAGTCTTTTTTTTCCTTTATCATATCGTCAGTATATAGATGATAAAAAACTTCTCCTAGTTGGTATCTGAGTTTTGTTGATAATATATTATATTTTCTTCTAAATAGCCAAGTGCTTAATTTTTCTGCACCGATTTTTTTGTTTTCTAAGAACGTTTTTTTGATTTGTTTTATATTTTTATTAAAAATTTGATTGTTAGATTCTTGTAAATTACCATCCATTGATTCATACGCCTTTTTAAAGTTATTAGCTTTATAGGTAAGTGTTTGTAGGCATGAGGATAATTGTTTTATTGCTTTGCCTTTTTCATAATGTAAGTGGTATGCTCGATTATTTTTATGTTTGATGAACTTCTGATTTGCGTTTTGTAATTGTTGTATTATTTTTTTTAATGTCTCATCTTGATTTTTTCGTGGTAATGCACCATTTGGCCATTCATATTCTTTGTGAAATAAATGTACAAAATCTAATAATTCATAAGAAAAATCTTCTATATTTATATGTGTGTGCAAAGGTATAAAATGTTGATATGTAAGAATAGAGATAAGATTTTTTGTCTGATCAGACATTTCTTCTAGTTTTTTATAATAACTCTCAACGGATCTTTCTTTTTCAAATTTTGAGCTTGTTTTATAAACAATTGTATCGTAGCCCTTTTTAAGGCTATGTAGTTGTTTTTTCATGGCACGCGTTGTAATGTTAGTTGCCATAAAAAAGATAAAAAGTATCATTTGTATGTATTTATTTTTAATCATTTTATTCCCTCGAGTTTGTCTTTTTTGTGCTTCTTATAAAAATCATAACGTATTTTATAAGCTTATTTCTATGATTTTGAATGTTTTTTATAAAATGCTCTAGTGTGGGAGGTTGAAAAGGGCGATTGTGTTCCTCAAGCCCTTATAATTTATTATTTCATCTCATTTATATATAAACGTTTTTTGTGGGTATGTCAAAAAAACCCAATAGCTGAGCTATTTACTTATCAAGGAATAAAAAAAGTCCAATTGGTATGATACAGAAGCACGGTAATAATTCTTCAACCGGTATATAGTCAATCCATGACGTTTCTTCATCTTCCTGTATTATTTTATTTTCTTTTTTCTTATGCTTCTTTATTTTTTCTGTTTTATTTACTCTTTTTCTCAAGGATGTTTTTTCAGTTTCCATTGATTTTATACCAAATGATGCAAGCAAAGAAAAGCATAATAAAGATAATGCTATTTTTTTCATACATTCCCCCATTTAGGTTTTTATATTTAAAAAAATAATTACTTCTATTTTTTATTTATTTAACAATAGTAACACAAAATAAGTCTATTTGCAAGTGCGCTTTCAATGTGTCTTCTGTAAGGGGTTTTTGATTATTTGTGAATTGATTGTCTCTTAAAATAATAGATGACGCAAAAAGACTATAGACAGGTCCGTAAGATCATCTATACCTATTAATTGTAAAACATTACGAAGACGTTTTTCGGTGTATTTTCTACTTCTTTTATTTTCAAAATCAATTAGTGAGGCCGTATTGCCTTGGACAATCATGTTATGAGCTTCCCAGTCGTTGTGCTCAAGATTTTTAAGTTTTTTGATGCTTGTTTTAAGGCTGTGTTTTTCCGGGTAGAGACCTTTACACATTTTGAATGTAATGAGGTTAATGCCTGGGAGCCATTGCGAGACCTCTCTGTCTTCGGCTTCTTTTTTGTGTAATTCTTTCTTTTGGAAGTTGCTTTTAATATAGTATTTGTCTGTATGGATATTCGGAAATATCCAGTTAATTCGTTGTAAGTATTGTTTAGCAGTTGTCAGAAAATAGAATGTTGCGTTGTTAGATTGTGCTATAGGTATCATGTTTTTATTTTTTACGTATTCTAAAATAGTTTGCTCTTCAGGTTTTACTTTAATGATAATATGGTCTCCCATATGTAGAGTGTGATCAATAATCTTTTTCCACTTATTTCCAAATTGTTGGGAGATAGTATCTAACAAAATAACATCAAAATGTTCACATTCACTAAGACGCTTGAGGTTTCTCGATTTTATTTTTCGCTTGAGTAAAATAATATTATTCGGTGATTGCTTGCAAAGTTGTTTATATATTTGTTTGGCATAAGTATCGTTTTCAAGCATAACAAATACAGAGTCTTTGAAGTGCGGAGCCATTTGGAGGCAATATGGTTTTTTTGTTCCAATTTGAATCATAGTAAATGGTCTTGTATATTGGTCTAAAAAGGTTTTGATTAGTATATTGGTTTCTTGGTCTTGTGTTAGGCATGTAATTGTGCCATGCGAAAATAAAAAATATATAAAATAAATATATGAACAAAAAAGAATGCGTTGCTTCATTTTATTATCCTCTTTTCAACTATTAAATAGTAAAGCTAAATATTGTTTTTAGCATATTTTAATGTAAAAATTTTAAAAAAGATAGTAAAAAAGAATTAGTCTTTTTTGATATATCCGCATTCTTTGTCATGACACATAAGTGTAACATTACCTTTGGCATCTACTTTTTTTACAAGGAATGGAAATTTTTTGCATTTTGGGCACGGTGTTTCTTCAATATCTCCAAATATGGCAAATTTGCATTTTGGATAGTTGCTACATCCCCAGAGCTTTCCACCTCTCCATCTACGTTCAACGACATCGCCTTTTTTATCAAGAGGGCATTTGAAGGTTGCGATGTTTTTCTTAATATATTTACAATCAGGGTAGCCTGAGCAGGCTACAAATGGGCCAAATTTTCCTATGCGTTCTATTAATGTGCTGCCACATTGAGGGCATTTTTCTTCCAGTTCTTTTGGTCCCTCTGTCTCAACGCATTGAATTTTACCTTCTTCTGTTCTTTCAAAATTACAGGTAAATTTGCAATCTGGGTATCCTAAACAGCCTAAAAATTCTCCTGCTTTACCAAATCGCACAGCAAGATAATGTTCTTTGCATTCAGGGCACAACACGTCTGTTTTTACTGCTTTTTTCTTTTCGACATCTTTGCCTCCAAATGCTGTGAGGTCTTTTTTAAATGCATCATAGAATTCTCTTAGTAGGTCATCGCGAGAGATATCCCCTTTTGCAATCTTATCAAGGTCCTCTTCCATATGCGCGGTGAATTTAATGTTCATAATTTTTGGAAGATTTTCTGTAAGCATAGTTGTGACGGTAAAACCAAGCTCTGTCGGGGTGAATCTTTTTTTCTTATCTAATGTGACGTAAGCCCGAGATTCAATAGTATGTAATATTGCAGCATAGGTACTTGGTCTTCCAATGCCTTCTTTTTCCATTTCTTTAACTAATGAACCTTCTGTATATTTTGGAGGTGGTTGTGTAAAGTGTTGTTTTGGGTCGATCTTTGCAAGGTTTACCGGATCTTTTTCCTTTATGCCGCTTGGAAGCGCCGTTTTTTTATCAGTATCTTCCTCGCCTGCCTTGTAAATTTTTAAAAAGCCATCAAAAAGCAGGGTCGAGCCAGTTGCTTTGAATATAAACTTGCCACCTTCAATAACAACTTGTCTTTGTGCATATTGTGCCGGTGTCATCTGGCATGCAACAAAACGTCGCCAAATGAGTTCATATAATCGTGCTGCATCTCTAGTCAAATAGTTCTTTGCAACTTGTGGGGTTATACTTACATCAATTGGTCTGATTGCTTCGTGAGCATCTTGTCCTTTTGATTTACCATACACATTTGCTTTTGATGGAAGATAATCTTTATTTAAGTTTTTCGATATAAACGATCTAACTTGTTTAAGTGCTGTGTTAGAAATTCGTTTGGAGTCTGTACGCATGTAAGTGATTAATGCAACTGGTGTGCTTGCATCACTAAGCGGCATACCCTCGTATAGTTTTTGTGCGATGGTCATTGTTTTTTTTACCGTGAAACCTAAGCTATTAAACGCTGCTTGTTGTAATGTACTGGTCATGAATGGTGCAAGTGGATTTTTAATTCTTTTTTTGTCTTTTATTGCGGTAATGGTAAAATCTTTGGTTTTTATTTGTTTTACTGCTTCATCTGTTGATTTTTTATTTTTTAAATCTATTTTCTTTTTGCCGATGTGAGTTAATGGTGCAATGATTTTACCAGATGTATGCTTAAAATCACCGGTTACACTCCAATACTCTTCAGGTTTAAAGTCTCTGATTGCCTGTTCACGTTCGCATATTAAACGAAGTGCAACAGATTGTACTCTACCTGCAGAAAGTCCAGCTTTAATTTTTTTCCATAGGATAGGTGATACTTCGTAACCTACCCATCTATCAAGAACTCGGCGAGCTTGTTGGGCCGAGACCTTCTTGATATCAACATCCGATGTATTTTCAATTGCTTCCAAAATAGCTGGTTTTGTAATTTCATTAAAGGTTATACGTTTTATTTTATTTTTATCTTTTACAACCTTTTCTATTTCTTGGGCGATATGCCAAGCGATTATTTCCCCTTCACGGTCAGGGTCAGGAGCAAGATAGATAAGATCTGATCTAGAAGCAGCCTTGCAGATGTCAGCTATTGTTTTTTCTTTATTTTCTAGAATGACATAATCTATTTCTATGCTTCCATTAATAGTGACACCAATATCTTTTTTGGGCAGGTCTTTAACGTGCCCAACGGTGGACATAATCTTAAACTCGTTACCCAAAAACTTGGATATGGTTTTTATTTTAGCCGGTGATTCTACTATTAATAATTTCTTTTTCATATTTATCATTCTTTTTTTTTAATTCTACAAGCACTTATATATATTGCACCTATTACTCATTTTGTAAAATGATTTTCAATATTTCCTAACACTCTTAATCTTATAATATGTCAAATATTTTCTAAAAGTCAATAATTTAGGTGAAATTGTAAATTGATCGCCAATATGCTAAGTTTTTTGGGTGCATATTGAAGCGTTAGGGTAATATGTTTAGATCTTTTGTAGATAAATGTATTGTAAGCCCTCTTCAGGCGCGGTTTTTGTTGCTTTTTAAAGAATGTTTTTACATGTATGGCGATTCTGTTTTATTATAGAATTTGTATTAATATTTGCCAAAAGAAGGAGTCTGGTATGTATTTATTGAAATCTTGGGTGGAATCATTGAAATTTTTTATTCCAAGAAATTTTAAGCTTTTTTTTCTGGTTACACTAAAAAGAACCTATGAGGCTTATCGTGTCTGGATAAAATATTTTCTTGTATTTTTTGTAATCAGTGCAGCCATAGGCTATTTTGTTCCAGTATACTACCCGTTCCCCTATTGGCAATTTAAAGCTATTTTTCGAGGTTTTGTTTTTCGATTAACGCTTCTTATTACAACTTTTGTTCTTTTTTTAGCTATTAGGCCTTCTACTAAAAGAAAAAATCTCGGGTATTTTTGGTCATATAGGCTGCATTTTTTATTATGGTTTTTGCTGTTAGTTGTATGGGCTTTGCTTTCAACATTTTTTATCGTCTTTATAGAGCCCTTACGTTTGGGGTCTAATGTGTTTATAATGAAATTATTATGGCCTTTTGAAAAAATAATAAGAGCAGTTTGCTATCCTTTTCTTATTTTGAAGCCATTAAAGCCTTTTCTTTATTTTTTTGCATTCTTTTTTTTAGATGCTAAAGGAAAAATTAAAAGTCTTTTTTTGTCCTTAGGGCGAGCGGGTATGATGTTTTTTTATAATGCTCCATTTTGTTTAATTATTGCAGGCCTGTTTGGTTTGTTGAACTATGGGTCTTTGTTTGTGGAGTTTAAGCTGCAAGCTATTATACCATTTCATATTTCTATGTGGGTGCGTTTCTTTTTATTTGCACCTATTGCGATTGCATTGTTTTCTAATTTCTATACAAAACGATTGCATGATCAATTTGCCTTATATTTTAAAAAATAAGCTTGAAGGTTTAATGTGATACTAAAATTATTACGAACATTATTATCCTATATTTTAATTGGTATTCTCGTGTTGATAATTGCGATTCCATGCCTTATTTTTATTTTATTGCCGGCTCGTTGGCGTTATGATAATAAGTTATATTTTTGGATGACCTCTTTTTTTTACAAAGCAGCTTTGTTTTTTTCTTTTGTCCCAATTGAATATATTGGTAAGGAGAATTTACCAAAAGGGCCTGCGATATTTGTTGCGAATCACCAGTCGGCGATGGATATTCCATTGATCGGATCACTTATGGGTGGATTCCCTCATATTTGGCTTGCATGGGCAAAATTAAAATATTATTGGGTAGGAATTGTTATAAGTCGGATGACGGTTTTGATAGATACGACAACCCCTATGAAGGGAATGCGGTCTTTGGTTAAAGCAATTAAAATGTTTGAAGGAAAAAAAAGACATGTTATTATTTTTCCAGAGGGAAGTCGATTTATTGACGGAAATAAGATACATGATTTTTTTGCAGGATTTGTTATAATAGCCAAGAGGACCCAGCGTCCTGTTGTACCTATTTTGATTTTAAATGCATATAAGGTATACCCGCCGGGATCGTTTTTTATTAACCGATATCCGGTAAAGGTTATTATTGGAAAACCGTTTTGTTTCCAAGAGGGGGAGGCCGATGAAGTGTTTAAAAATAGGGTAACCAAGTGGTTTGTTGATAAGGTAAGCAAGGAGTAGCGTGGATTACTTTTTAAGATTTGCATATGAGCCTCTACTTTATGTATTAGTTCCAATTGTTTTTATTGTATGTTTATTGCGTATAAAATTGGTGCGAAACACAATATACAAGTATTCGCTTGGTACATTACTCAAAAAAAATAATTTTGTATCTCGCCATCAACATAAAAAAATATTTTATTTTATACGATTTATATCTCTTATTGCGTTAGCCATTTTAATTGGTAAGCCACAATTGGTAGATCCTCGATCAAAAACTAAGATTGAGGGCATTGATATTATGCTGGTATTAGATGTTTCTGGAAGCATGCAACGTCAGTTAGGGGATAACAAGAGTCGATTTAATATTGCAAGGCAAGAAGCAATGCGATTTGTTGAAAAACGAGACAATGATCCTATAGGACTTGTTTTATTTGGAAAGGATGCAATCTCTCGTTGCCCTTTAACGCTTGATAAAAATATATTGCGAGAAATTCTTTCAAGTTTGACGTTAGGTGTCGTTAATGCTGATGGAACAGCTTTGGCAACGGCAATTTTAACTGCTGCAAATAGATTAAAAGATTCTGAGGCAAAAAGTCGTGTTATGATTTTGCTTACGGACGGTGAGCCTTCAGGGGAGAGGGTTTCTATACAAATGGCCCTCGATGTTGCAAAAAAAGTTGGGGTAAAAATTTATACTGTTGGTATAGGAGAGCCCGGATATATTCGACAAATGGGTATGGTTTTGGGTTATGATCCAGGAGTTAATAAAGAGTTGTTGCAAAAAATAGCGCAAGAAACCGGTGGAAAATTTTTCGAGGCAAAAAACCCAAAAGATATGCGAGATATCTATACTACTATTGACAAACTTGAAAAGACTGAGCATGAGACCGATATGTACAGTAAGTATTTTGATATCTTTATGCCGTTTGTATGGATTGTTTTTGTTTTATTGTTGTTAGAACTTATGTTGTCATCATTTATATGGTTTAGAATATGAAGTTTGAGCTATTTGGAATTACGTTTAATGCTGCACAAAATATATTTTTCTTCCCAGTATTGATTTTGGGAATAATCTTAATTTTTTGGCGATTGATAAAGCGTCGCAAAAATATAAATAAACTTGCTTCAAAAGCCCAAGTTCGTTTGTTAGTAAAAAATGTTTCCCCATTCAAACATGTGTCTAAAGCGATTTTTTTGTCCATAGCAATGTTCTTTTTGTTTTTAGCCTTACTGCAACCTCAGTGGAATAAAAAAGAGGAAATTGTATTGCAGGAAGGTAGAGATTTATTTGTTGCTATTGATATTTCAAAAAGTATGTTGGCTAAAGATTATAAACCTAATCGGCTTGAGTTTGCGAAGAAAAAAATTAAAAAACTGGTCAATATGCTCGGATCTGATCGAGTTGGTTTGATTGTTTTTTCTGGTGCGACGAGTGTACAGTGTCCATTAACGGCAGATGACTCGGCCTTTTTTATGTTTTTAGATCAGCTTGATGTTGAAACAATTGCATCAGGAACAACTTCAATAGACCAACCGATAAAGCGGGCATTGGAGATTTTTAAATCTATGGATGGCAAAAAAAACAAGCTACTTGTTTTATTCACTGATGGAGAAGATTTTTCAAGTAATCTTGCAGCTGTGAGAAATGAGGCAGCAAAAGAAGGTCTGAAAATCTTTACAATGGGCGTTGGCACGCCAGAAGGGGCTCCGATTCCAAATCTTGATCAACGGGGAAACCAGGTGGGCCATATAAAAGATAGGTATGGTAACGTTGTCATAACTCGGTTGAATGAAGGTATTTTAAGTGCGTTGGCCCAAGAGACGGGGGGCGTATATATGAAGATGACAGAGGACGATGCTGATATTAAAAAATTGGTTTCAATGGTCCAAAAGATTGAAAAAGAAAAATTTGAAGATAAAAAATTTTCTCGTCTTGAGGAACAATATCCGTATTTTTTACTTGTTAGTTTTTTGTGTTTAGCGCTTGAGTGGTTGTTATGATAAAAAAAAGTATTTTCGTGTGTTGTTTTTTGTGTTTTTTTTCTTGTGTGCATGCTGCAATTTTTGACTTTGCATATGATAAAGCAGCATTTGCGGCACAAAAAGGTAAATGGCAAGAGGCAGATGATATATTGAAAAAGATTGTAGTAAATAGGTCGCAGGATCCTCAAGTGTTATATGATGCCGGTGTTGCGTCTTTTAAAACCAAGGCATTTGAGCAAGCTGCTGCTTATTTTAAAAATGTTACAACGAATGATTCTTGTTTACAAAAATTAAAGGAACAAGCTCATTTTAATTTAGGAAATACCTTTGTTGAGTTGAAAAAATTAGAAGATGCAATAGCGCAATATGAGCAAGTTTTGAAGATGAATCCTGAAAATAAGCATGCAAAACATAATCTTGAAATAGTAAAAAAAATGTTACAAAAGCAACAGCAGCAGGAGCAACAAAAACAGCAACAGGGTAAAAAGGACAAGGATAAACAAAAGCAAGATCAGAAAGATCAGAAAAAGCAGGATAAAAAAGATCAACAGCAAAAAGATCAAGATAAACAGCAAAAAAAGGATAAGAAGCAACAGGGCAAACAAAAAGACCCGCAAGATCAAAAACAAAAGGATCAGCAAAAAGGTGATCAAGACAAACAAAATAAAGATCAACAAAAAAATGGTCAAGATGGGCAAGATAAAAAGCAATCAAAGGGGCAGCAAAAAGACCAAAGGGATCCGCAACAGGATTCAAAACAAGATAAACAACAAAAACAAGATCAGCAACAATCAGAGCAGGATCGTCAAAAACAAGAACAAAAAGATCGCGATCAACGTAAAGGTCGCTCGCAGGATGATAAGGATGATAAACAACGGGAGCAACAACGGCGAGACCAAGAACGAGCAGACGAGAGAAAGGATGATAAGCGGGATGAACGCAAACCCTCTAAGCAGGATCTTGACAAAGAAAAAGAGCGCAAGCAAAAAAGTGATCGTGAGAAACATGATGAAACTTCCGAAAAAGAAAAACAAAAAACACCACACGGTACACAGGATAAACAGGAAGAGAAAAAAGAGCAAGAGGCAAAGCCTGTGCCGATAAAAGCTAAGAGATCAGATAAGTTAGATGAAAGAACGAAAAAGATTTTACAGGCAATAGGAGAATGGGATAAGGAAACAGGTAAGGATATAGTAAGAGCGACGGTTGGTCGACGTATGGTGGGGCAAGACGGTGAAAAAGACTGGTAAAATAATAGTTTTATGTTTTTTAATGTTACAGGTGTGTGTATCTTGTGCGGCTTCAATCAAGCTTAAAGCTCTAAGCTTAAACAATATTGCACTTGAGCAGGCTGCCGTTGGGCAACCATTTGTTTTGGAAGTTCTTGTAAAAGGTACTGGAAGCAATACAAACCAACGACCAAAAATCCAGGGGCTCAAAGATTTTGATTATGGTAATACCGGATTTGAAATGAGGACAATAAATGGGGATACAACTATACGATATAAATATAATGTGCGGATAGATAAAAAAGGTGAGTTTGAAATTGGGCCTGCTGAGATTGAATACGATGGAGATATAATTCAGTCGGACATGATAACGGTTAATGTTGGTGATACGCAAAAAGAGAAAAATGGGAAGCGGCAAGCTGGGCACAAAGTTAACTTTGATTTTTTTGCAGATAAGCAAAAAGTTGTTGTCGGAGAAACGGTAAAGCTTGTTTTACGTTTTTACTATCTAGAAGATGCAGATATTGAGCTGAAAGGGTTTACCCTGGGAAACTTTAAAGGTGTTAATCAGACAAAAAAAGAGGGGCCATTAAGGGGTGAAAAAGGGGCAAATGGAGATACCTATAAGTATATTGAATATACCTGGAATATTTTCCCTACCGAGTCGGGGAAAATAACATTGCCTGCTAATCGTGCGGATTTTACCGTTAGAACAGATAATGGTTTTTTTAGAGGGTTTTCTTTACTTGGAATAGGGGGGCTCGGGAGAGAGCAAAAAGTGGTATATTCGAATGCAATTACGTTAGAGGTTGATCCACTCCCTTCCTATACAGGAGTTGTTAATGCCGTTGGTGAATTTCGGTCGTTTACCGCTTCGGTTGATCGTGCAATGGCAAAACAGGGTGATGGTATAGTGTTGACGTTAGAGGTTGAAGGTAATGCTGATTTAGATCATCTTAATATAAATAAGCTGCAAGGGATGCCAGAGGCTCTTAGATATTACGATTCAAAGCAATATATTGTAGATAAGAATAGTAATTTTGATTTTAAGAAAAAGAAATTTGAGTTTATTGTGCAAGGGATGGAAAAGGGTGAATGGTTAATTCCCAAACAGATATTTACCTATTTTGATGTGAAAAGCAGAGAATATAAAACTCTACGAACATCAAGTATTATGCTTAAAATTTTACCGGCTCCTATTGCTGTATATAAACCTCCTTTACAAGAAGAAAAAAGCGTTGCTCCTTTGCCTGAAAAAGATGAACCTATGATTCGTCCTATTATAAAAAAGGGGGAATGGTATAGTGCGGCATTGAAGCCGATTCCTTTTATTGCTTTTCTTTTATTACTTCTTATACCATTATTGCTTATGTTGTTCTCTTGGATAAAGATATTAGCGTATAAATATTCTGCTACCTATAAGCCGCTAAAATTACAGCGGCAAGCATTTGCAAATGCGTCTAAACGGGTAAAAATAGCAATGAAGAAAAAAGATTTGTCTATGCTTTACTCAATATTTATAACGATGTTTGCCCAAAAGTTTGCATCACAGGAGGCGTATGTTTCTCAAGATATGATTATACAAACATTACATGAAAAAGGGTTTAGTAAAAAAGAGATAGACGCGTGGGAACGTTTTTTTGCAAACATTTCTGCATTTGCATTTTATGAAAAGGGTGGCACGGTAGCATTTGATAAAAAAATATTTGATGAGGCATTTGATTGGGTTCAAAAATTGAGAAAGCGGTTATGAAGAGAGATAAGAAAATAGTGACCCTTTTTGTTGCATGTGTATTGTTTGTTTCTTGTTTAGGTAGTATAAAACAAGAAGCATTTGATCGAGCAAATACGTTGTATGAACAAAAAGAATATAAAAAGGCGTTACAGCTATATGACTCGATAGGCAAAAAAGGACCGGTGACGTTTTACAATATGGGTAATAGTGCCTTTAGCTTGGGCAAATATGCCGATGCAATTATCTATTGGCGTAAGGCGTTCAAGAGTTGTGCATTACAAGATAGGACTGATATCATCTATAATATTGCAGTTGCGTATGCAAAGTTGGGGGATGCTTCAACGCAGACATTTTGGTCAAATATGGCTACATCTATTAATACTTTATCGTCATCTTTAATTTCTTTCTTTTGGTTGCAAGTACTGTTTCTCTTTTTGTGGTTTGCCTTTTTTATTTCGTGGTTTTGGCTTGCCAGGTACAGAATTTTAATGTTGGTTATATTGATTTTTTTTAATGTATTTATTGCTTCTACTTTACTTATTCGTTACAGATTCTTACAATATCCAATAGCTATTGTTAAAAAATCTGCAACATTATTTGCAGGGCCAGATAGTAACTATCACAAAATAGGGGATGTAAAACCGGCAGAAAAAGTGCGGGTAAAAGGGAAAGTAAGGGGTTGGTATAAAGCGAAGACAAATGGTTTGGTTGGTTGGATTAAGTCTGAGAAAATAGAGATAATTTAAAAGGTAAAACAATTAATTGTAATTTTGCTAACTTACGCAACATGTTATTCTTTATACTCGTTCTTATTATGTCGGGAATAAGTTATTTGTTATTTTCAGAATATCTTTATTTTAGATCTCAATCTGAAAAACTAGTAACATTGCAAGAAGATTATCGTACCTATGTGATGGCGGTTAATAAAATTTTGCGAGATTATAATAAGACAAAAGAGAAGTTGGAAGAAATAAGTGTGGCTTCAAAGGGTGAAAAAAAAAAAGAGGTAGCTCAAGAGGATGATGCCTTTTTTAATGTGTCATTTCCCGAAAGAGCAATTGTTTTTTCTTCTGAAGGTTCTTTTGATTATCAAGATAATTTTGTGGTGGTCAATAGGGATTCTGAGTATTTAAAAAATGAAGCGCTGCAGTTTCTTCAGGTGCAAGACGATGGTAAAACAATTGTAAAACGCATAGACGTTAATGACTGGGGTGATTATTCAGAATATGTGTTATCCAAGATTATTGAAGAAAAAAAAGAGCGAGAACGGCGTCGGAAAAAAGCGAAAAAACGTCGGCGAGTAAAAAAGAAGCCACAAGTTTCTTCTTATGTGAAATTCAATCCTTCTACCAAACCGGCTAGCAATAAAAAGGAAAAGAAGGATATTGTATTTTCTTTGCCGATAAAGCGAGAGAAGTTTTGGGTAAGTTCTTTATATGGTCCGAGAAAGAAGAAAAATGGCTCTTGGGGATTCCATTATGGAGTTGATATGGCTGCCTGGAAAGGGACCCCAGTATACGCAGCCTACACAGGTCTTGTGGTTGAGGCGCGCTATTCCAGAGGATACGGTAATAATATTGTTATTGCCCATAGCCCCAAATATAGGACCAGATACGCTCATTTGAGCAAAATAGGGGTAAAAGTGGGGCAAAAAGTTAAGCGGGGAGAGCAAATTGGAGCCGTTGGAGATACCGGATATGTGCGCAGTTCTCCGGGAAGAGATGCATCCCATCTGCATTTTGAAGTGTTAGCTTTTGGAAAAAAGATGAATCCTATGTCGTTTCTTCGATCATAAAGTTTGACGCATTGTATTTATTCTGATGTTTTCTAGAGGGTTAGTTTTTAATAATAATTATTTTTTAATGGAGGTTCACATGAATAATTTCAAAAAAACAGTTCTTTTAGTTGCAACAATTTTAAGTGTTGCGAGTTTTTCTCATAATACTTTTTCTATGGAGGGAGCGGATGCTTCTTTAAGAAAGAGAAATCCTGGTCAAGAGACTGTTATAACAATTCCAAGTAGAAAACCGGCTCCAAAGCCTGCCGAACGTAGCTGGACGGGCAGTTTGAAAAAATTGTGGTTTGCAACAAAAGTTGTTGCCAATAGATACAAAAAACCTATAATTTGTACATTAAGCGCAGGGACTTTACTTGGTCTTTACTTGTCTGTGCCCGGTAACTGTGTAGTTCCTGAGTGTATGAGTGCTGTTGAGTATTGTTGTACTGGTAGAGATTGTACATGGTCTGTTAATGGTGAGAACCAGGGGCGTATAGGTATTTTCAATAACGGTAATTTTCAACTTGCTTTTGGTAATCAGACACAAGATAGAGCGTTAGCTCAGAATGTTGCTGATTTTCAATGTTATCATCCTGTTAACTAACAAAAGTTGTATAAAGGGCGGTAGAGATACTGCCCTTTATTTATAGATTATTTTTTTATTATAGGGGAGTTTGCTAAGTTGCAAATATTTTACTGATAGTTTTGAGGATAATTATGAATAACCCTAAAAAATATTTATTTATTATTTTAAGTGCTTTTGTTATTGCGCCTTCTCTATTTTGTATGGAACAAGTTCAGGTGTCACAAGAAAATTGTTCTGTGTGTCAAGAGTTGTGCGGCGACGAAAATAATCTAAAAAAATTAATTTGTGGTCATTTGTTTCATGAACCGTGTATTAAGCCTTGGTTAGAAAATAGTAACACGTGTCCAAATTGTAGAAAACAAGCAATATGTTTTATTTGCGAAGAACAGCTTAAAGAATGTGAAAGTATAGAATTAGACTGTGGTCATGTTTTCCATAAGAGTTGTGGGGGCAAATGGATTAGATTTGGTAATACTTGTCCTATATGCGTTGTCAAAACTGAACATAGTGTTAATGGTGATGAAGAAGAAGGTGAAACTTCTGATTATGATTCAAGCCGTGAAGAAGATGAAGAAGAAGGCGAAACTTCTGATTATGATTCAAGTCGTGAAGAAGATGAAGAAGAAGGGATTTCTGCAGGCCCGACATTATTGTTTCAAGATGTATGTAAAGATGCAAAAATAAGGTGTGAAATACATAGTCGTATGATTTGCTGTGGTGTTGGAGGTTTTTTTGTAGGGTGTATGGGTGTCTTTTTGTGCTTCGCATGTTTGCGGTAATTGTTTGAACATGAGAAAAATTTTATTTATGGTATAGTAAAAACGAGAGTTAGAAATTAGTATAATTATTTTATTTTTACCATGGATGTCTTATGTTTAAATATAAAACGATTTTTGCGATAAGCTTCTTATCTCTATTGTTTCCTGGATGCATATTTAATAACGGATCAAATATTCCGTTGATTCCACGGAAAGTTCTTTTTGGTAATCCTCAAAAAACAAGAGCACGAATATCTCCTGACGGACAGAAATTATTATATCTTGCACCAGTGAATAATATCAGAAACATTTGGGTCAAAACAATTGGAAAAAATGATGACCGGCCGATTACAACACAACAAAAACGAGATATACATGCGCATGTTTTCTGGGCACTTGATAATAATCACATTTTTTATAAACAGGATAACGCGGGGGATGAAAATTGGCATTTACTTATGGTAGATATCAACACAAAAGAAAAAAAAGATATAACACCATTTAAAGGTGCAAAAGTTGACGCTATACTTGCGTATCGCAAGCAATTTCCAAATGAAATTCTCTTTACGATGAACAAGCGTGATCCAAAAGTATTTGATGTGTATAAGTTAAATGTAAAGACTGGTGAGCTGAAAATGGTTGCACAAAATCCAGGTAATATTTCCCATTGGCTTGCTGATTTTACCAATAAAGTAAGAGCTGCAAAAGCAGCTAAACCAGATGGCACATATGAATTACTTGTGCGGGATGATGAAAATTCGCCTTGGAAGATGCTAACCAAGTTCCCATATGATGACATAATGATTGCTTTTTCTAAAGATGGATCAAAAGTATATGTAATTGATTCGAGAAATACAGATAAAAATCAATTAGTAACTATGGATATAAAAACAGGAAAAACAACAACCATTATACAAGATGCAGGTTATGATATTGAAGGTGCAATATTTAGCAAGGAGAATAATAAACTACAAGCTGTTTCTATTTACAAAGATAAAAAAAACTGGGTTGTACTTGATGATGCGCTCAAAGATGATTTTGCTCGCATGCAGGCTCTTGATGAGGGTGAGATGGCAGTGGCAAATCAGGATAACAATGAGCAAAAGTGGATTGTTGCATTTAACAAAGATGATGCTCCGCTTGCATATTGGTTATTTGATAGAGATACAAAAAAGGGAACATTTTTATTTGTTGATCGTCCAGAGCTTGAAAAGTATAAGCTTGCAAAAACCGAAGCCGTAAAATTTGTTTCTCGAGATGGCTTGACTATTCATGGGTATTTAACGTGTCCAGTTGGAAAAGCAAAAAAGAATTTACCATTAATTTTATTTGTACACGGTGGTCCATGGGTACGGGATAAGTGGGGGTATGATTCAAGAGTGCAATGGTTCGCAAACCGTGGGTATGCAGTGTTGCAAGTTAACTATAGAGGCTCAACCGGATATGGCAAAAAGTTTATCAAAGCTGGAAACAAACAGTGGGGCGGAAAGATGCATGATGACCTGGTTGATGCGGTCAATTGGGCCGTTAAAAAAGGTATAGCCAATCCAAAGAAAGTTGCCATTTTTGGTGGATCATATGGAGGATACGCTGCATTGGTTGGTGCAACTTTTACACCAGATCTTTTTTGCTGTGCCGTAGATATTGTGGGTCCAAGTAATTTAATTACCTTAATTAAATCATTTCCTCCGTACTGGAAAATCTTTTTAGAAACAATTAAAAAAAGAGTTGGTGATATAGAGACAGAGCAAGCATTTTTAAAATCCTGTTCGCCACTTTTTAAAGCAGATAAAATAAAAATTCCTTTGTTGATCGTACAAGGTGCAAATGATCCTCGTGTTAAAAAGGCGGAAGCAGATCAGATTGTGAAAGCTTTGAAGAAAAACAAGGTTGATTATGAATATCTTCTTTTTGAAGATGAAGGTCATGGCCTTGTAAAAGAGAAAAATAAATTAAAATTTTATAAATCTGCCGAGAAATTCTTTGCAAAACATCTGGGCGGTAGGTCTGAGGGTTAAAAATGAAATGTTTCAAAAAAACGATTGTTTTAATGGTAACAATTGTGAGTTTGGTAAGTTTTACAAATAATATTTTTTGTATGGAACAAAAAGTAAAAAAGAGAAAAGATTGGAAGACTCTTCAGGATTTGGGCATTAAAGATGAGGAAAGCGTGCTCTTTTATCCCTGTAATAAAGTGAAAGAGACGCAAGTATATAAAAATGGCTGTCCTCGGAGAATGTTTGAGTATGTAAAAGTTGTAGAGATATGGAAAACACAACTGGACGGCAGGCGTGTTCTCGTTGAAACCGTATATCCCTCCGGTGAACCGTTTGATGTCGGTGATTTTTGTAAGGCGGTAGGATATACCGTTGGAGCACTACTAGTTCTTTACGGTTTGAGCTGTTTTTTTTCTTAAGGGCAATTTATGCAATAAAAGAATAATTGATGTTGTGAGGGTGTTATATGTGCAAATGTTATAAAATATGGTTAGCTATTGCTATTGTGTATCTTTTATATTTGTTTTTTTCAAAGGGCTAGAAGAGATATAAGGTTTTTGCGAGCATGAGATGGCTGGATATCCAGATTTTTATTATGAATGGTCGGTGTTTTTCAATAACGTGCGAGACTTGTACGATACCATTATTTTCTTCTTTTTTACGTATTATTAACTCTATGGTTAACAATACTTTCTTTAAACCTAAACGCTTTTCTTCTCTTTCTAAACGTTCTAAACGTTTATCTAAATAAGTAATTCCCGATTTTTTTGATTTAAGAAATTTTTGTTTTTTAGCTTCCTATTTATGCATCTTTGTATAAGTGTGGTTGCCTAATTCTCCGTGGTCCCTGAGTAAATTTTGCTTTTTAGCAAAATTGTAACGAAGGGTTGTAAGTCCTTTTATGGAGAGTGAAAAGTTTTTTCCCTGTAATTTTTTTATAAGGAAATATAACCTTTCGTTACAATGCTACGCATCACTCAGGGAAACGGGGAGGAGGAGCTTTTCATGAGAAAATTAGCTAAATAGCTGGCGAGTAGGAGACCATTAAAATAAGTAATATTATTTATTTTTTGCTAATTTTTCTTAAATAAAAAAAATCACATAAACCCCCATATTATTTTTAGTTTTAAAATTCAAAGCTATTTCTATGCCTATAGCTTTAACTGTTTGCTTACATAGGATCTTTTATGTTTACACAATTATTTGTTTTTTTAGATTTAGTCGATGATTATTTTTGGAGTTACTTGGGAGTTCCGGCGCTTGTTCTTCTTGGGTTATATTTTTCTATTGTTTCCGGATGGTTTCAGATAGTTCGTTTGCCGCAGATTGTACGTAGCTTTATAGTAGCCGTATCATCCGGTCGTACGGCATCACGAGGTGTTTCTCCAATTTATACTTTTTTTGCTTCTATTGGTGGATGCGTTGGGCTTGGTAATATTGTTGGGGTTTGTACCGCGGTCCAGATAGGTGGGCCCGGTGCGGTGTTTTGGATGTGGGTTGCTGGTCTTCTTGGCATGTTGGTAAAATATGCAGAAATTTATCTAGGAGTAAAATTTCGGGTGAAAAATAATAACAATAGTTACGATGGTGGGCCCATGATTTATCTGCAACGGGCATTTTCAAGTAGATTTATTCCTTACTTAGTTTGTATTTATGGGGTTGAAATTTACATGTTTAAAATTATTTCTCATGATATTGTCACCATGTGGAATGTGAATCGCTACTTGGTTGTTTTTCTTCTTCTTGCCTTAATTGTTTTTGCCGGCAAAGGTGGATTGCGTAGGGTTGGTAGAATAAGTAGTACCTTAATTCCGATATTTTTGGTTCTATTTTTGGGTGTGAGTATTTGGATTTTTGTACAAAACATTCATCTGATTCCAGGTCTTTTTGCAACTATTTTTAGATCTGCGTTTACCGGGCATGCGGCAATTGGTGGATTTGCCGGTGGTGGGTTGATGCTTGCATTATCCCAAGGGGTTCGCAGAGCTTGTTATACAGGAGATATTGGTGTTGGGTATGCGTCTGTAATTCATAGTGAAAGTAGTGAATCAAATCCGCAAAGGCAAGCTGCCCTTGGTGTGTTTGGTGTTTTTTTGGATACCTTTGTTGTATGTACCTTAAGTGTAATGCTCATTTTAATTACGGGTGTCTGGAAAGATTCTATCAATGCGGGGCAAGTGTTGGCTGTTGCATTGGGTAAATATCTGCCCTTTGTCCAGATGATGTGGCCTTTGTTTATATTTCTTCTTGGGTATTCTTCATTAATTTCATTCTTTTCAGTAGGAAGAAAAGCCGCGTTGTTTCTTTTCCCTCGATATGGATCGATGATCTATTTCATTTATGCTATTGCAGCATTTTTGTTTTTTGCATTTGTTGGAACGGCAAACCATAGTCTAATGATTATGTCTATTGCCGGAATGTTGCTGCTCTTTTTTAATGTTATTGGGATATTTAAATTGCGAAAAGAAGTGAAATTTAGTTCTAAGTTCTAAAGTTTTTAAAGGGCATAGAGTTCGCAAAATACTATCTTTATACCTGTTTTTTCATATTGAATGTTTTTTATTAGATTAAAAAAGCATGAAAAAAATAATATTATAGACAACGGTATTATGAATTTTATACCCTAATAATCGAATAAGGATAGAAAAAGGGTTAGGGGGATGCAAAATGGATTATCTTAAAAGACTAGCAAGATCATATAGAAAACGCTGGTTAAATTTTACCAATTTAGATAAAAAAGAAAATCTTACGTCATTTGATTTTAAAAAGCCATGGTGGACTCTATTTAAAGAAAAAAAAGGTGTATGGTTTCTTATTTTGCTTGGTAGTATTGTCGCTCGTGTTGTTGTCACATTGCTTCCTATTTTGATAAAAAGTGCAATTTCTAGTAAACAGTTTTCATCTTTTGTTTTTCTCTTTTTAGTCTGGGGGGGCGCAGAAACGTTTAGATATATTACCGAATGTTTTTCTACAAAAATGTTATCAAGTATCATTGCAGGTGTACGCGATAGCGCTTTAAAATTTTTTCTCACTGTTGATCCTACATATCATGCAAATCGAGTTACCGGAGAAGTGTTTGGAAAAATTGAGCGGTGTTCCTTGGCGTATGAAGAATTTGTTAACAGTTCTATTTATCAGATATTACCTATTGTTGTGGGTGTTATTACGGTTATAGTTTCATTTTTTACTGTTAATGTGTCACTTGGGCTTATTGCATTACTATTTGTTTTGTTTTTAATTACGTTTAATGTCTCTATGATTATATTTAATGGACTTTCCTTTGAGCGGAGAGTTGTTCAGGTTGATGATTCCTTTAAGGCAACGAGTATGGAAAGTTTAGTACAGGTAGAGCTTGTCCGCTCTGCTTTTGCTACCAACGAGGTAAATAAAGAGATTGTTTCTAAAAGTAGTCTTTTTATGGCTATGGATGGTACCTATTATATATCTTTTTTTACTATAATTTTTTTAACTCGCTTTTTATATGCATTGAGTATTTTTTCTTTAGGATTATATATCATATACTTGGTTAAACAAGGAAGTTTGACGGTTCTAGCAGGTTCAACTTTTTTAGTAACCTATTTGCACGGTACGTATCATATTATTAAAATTGGTAAGCGGGCACAGAAGTTTGTCCGAAGTATTTTTAGAATTAAAGATCTATTTAGTTTTGTCAGAAAATTTGGAAAACAAACATTTCCGGTATTAAAATCCGATGCTTCTACACTCTATGAAAATCCAACAACAGATACGATATTGATTGATGCTTCCAATTTATATTTTGCCTATAAAGATGCACGAATTTTTGATAATCATAATTTGCAGATTGAGGTCCCACAGGCACAGGAAAATAAGCTATATGGTATTATTGGTCCCTCAGGTGTAGGGAAAACAACACTCATTTCTATCTTGGGTGGTCAATTGCATCCATTAGAAGGAACAGTGGAAGTTAATGAGGTTCCTATTTATAATGTTAATGATAACATGCGTAGAAAATTAATATCATTGCAAGGACAGTCTGCGAGTAGTTTGCGCGGCACATTGCAAGATAATTTGTTGCTTGGTATACCAAAGGGGCTTTCATTATTTACCAAAGAATATATGATTGATGTTCTTAAGAAGGTGGGGGTCTGGGCTATTTTCTCAGAAAAACAAGGCTTGCATTCAATGATAGGGGAGGGTGCACTTAACCTTTCTGGTGGACAGCGACAACGTTTGAATTTTGCTTCGCTGTATTTGCGAACGAAATATTACAAGCCCTTTCTTGTTATGATTGATGAGCCAACAAGTAGCTTAGATGAGTTAAGTGAACAAGCAATTACGGATATGATTAATGAGCTTGCAAAAGATGCGTTGGTTTTTGTGATTGCACACAGGTTAAGCACGCTTGATGATGCTGTCGGCATCTTGGATTGTTCGCTGTTGGACACTGAAAAAGATATGATTTTCTATTCTCGTGACGCATTAATGAAAAAATCTGAATTTTATCAAAAGCTCAGAAGCGGTGAGGTTGCTATAGGAGAATAATAAAGCGGATAGTTGTACTAAAGAAGAGAAAAAGTCTGGTGAGATAAAGTCGCCGGACTTTTTTTTGGTAACTTGTAATAGTGTTTGCGAGCGTTATATTTATATCAAGAAGAGATTGCTTTTTTATATTTTTTATTTGGGAGAGGTTTGCATGCTACATCTTTTTGATTCTTTTGATCTAATTGATTTAACACATACCATAGACAAAGATATTCCAACTTGGGATGGGGAGCGGGGTTTTTCTGAACATATTGATGCAAGCTATGAGCAAGGGTGCTGCTTAAAGCGGTATTGCATGGAGGCTGGTATTGGCACCCATATGGATGCGCCTCAGCATTTTATAAAAGGTGCATTGCATGTTGGGCAGATAAAGCTTGAACATCTTTTTGTGCCTGCATATGTAGTTGATGTGAGTCAGAAAGTAAAGTCAGACGATGATTACAATATTACGGTTGAAGACATGAGGGCCTTTGAAAAAAAATATGAACCGATACAAGAAAATACACTTGTATTAGCCTATACCGGGTGGGGTGCACGTTGGCCCGATATGCAAAAATATAGAAATGCAGATAAAGAAGGCAATATGCATTTTCCAGGCTTTTCTGTTGATGCCGGCCAGTATTTATTGGAAAAAAAAGTGGTTGGCATTGGTATTGATACTTTCTCTCCCGATGGATCAAACTATAATTTTCCGCTTCATACAGCATTTTTAGGTGCAGGTAAATATTTGATTGAAAATGTGGCGAATTTGGAGAAAGTACCTCCGGTAGGGGCGTATATTGTTGCATTGCCGCTAAAAATCAAAGGTGGAACAGAATCTCCGGCCCGAATTATGGCATTAGTGCCAAAAAAGTAACAATGTTGTTTATAACAATATAGTTACTTTTTGTACGTATATTAAACTTTTTCCAAAAGTTTTTTAAATGATATTTTGCATGATATGCACAATCGCAGTCTGGAGCATTGTTGTTTTTATTTTTATATGGATTAGAGTTTCTCATAGCGCATCTAATCTTTTAGTTGTGTTTTCAAAAGGACTATTTTTTTATCAAATGCGCCTCGTTCTTGTACCTTTTTTGCTCGTATTGCTTCAAGTTGTTCTTTTGGGATACCCTTGTGTTTACCGATCGCATAAATGACTTCTAGAATGTCTGCGAGTTCCTCTATATTTTCGTCTTCTATAAACTCATTTACCTCTTCTAATAATTTTTTCTTAAGGCGCAAGTAATATTCCTCGTCATCACAGATGTATGTAATGGTCATTTTGTTGTCATCTTCTATGATTGTAGGGATATTGTCTCGAACCAATTTATTTACTGTAAATTCGGTACTATTATTGTTTTCTTCCATTCTTTCCTCTTGATTTATTTGAGTAATTCTTTCAAGAGAATAAACCAATGTGAGTCTTTTGCAAATGTAGTTGGAGGGTATGATGCGTCAATTTTAACAAATGGAAAGTAGATGGATATACCTTGGGCTTTTTTATTGACTGGCCCGGTGGCATTTGCTATTACTGCTTTTTTAATAAGGTTTTGTCCTTTAATAATATAATTCTTTAATTGTTGCACGAGGTTGTCTGAATCAAATGGTGTTAATTTGCTATACAACGTTTTGTAAAAATCATATATATCCATGTAAACAGGTGTCATGCAAAAACGAAGGCATTCTTTTCTTGTATCCATTATGACTTTTTTAAAGGTTGCACGATCCTTTTCGAGTAATGCAAGCATACATTTTGATATGGCATCAATATTTTCTTTTATTGTATCCATGTAGGATAAATCAAACGCAGACATGGTATATCGTCCAATTTCAGCAAGCTTTTTGTTGTAAGCACCATAATCATCAACAATATCTATGGCAATTTGTTTTGGCGTAACATGTCCTTGTTGAAAATGGAGCATGAGATTTACATAATCAAAGCCATCTGTTAACTCGCAATCTTGTGAGCCAATAAGGTATTTGGTGTATTGTCTAACTTGGTATCCATGTTCTAGCATTGCCCCAAGACAGCAATCTATTCCTAAGAAATCAAGCTTTTTGCCTCCTAATAAATCTTGGGATATAACGCGTGTCATTTCCACCATGTCTTCATTGCCCATGACTGTTTTGGTGTGCGCATTGACCAGCATGCCTTTCGTTTTTAAGGTTCTTTTTTTGTGCGTTTTTTGCAAAGGTGCAAGACAGGTACTGCAAATACCAGGGTCTTCTGGTAGTATATCCCAATCATCTGCATCTTTATCATAATAAGGTAATAATATACCATATCCATTATCCCAAGTGATTAATCCATAATGGGTGGCAGGATATGCAGTAACAACCATTTTCATTGTGTTTATAATGTTGTTTTTTGCATTTGCAAGACATGCAACGCGATCTAAGAGCATAATGTTGTTTTGTTTGACTTCATAAATAAAGGAATGGGTCCCTCCTGTGTGAACCTGTACAATCATGTTAACATTATCAGGAACTTTGCCCAATGCCATTTGGCTTAAATTTGTAATGGCTTCATGTTGCAAGCCATGTGAGCCTTCAATGTAGGTAAATATAGTCCAATCAGCAGTTGCATGTAAGGTGATGCAAGATAAGAGCAATACAATAGATATGAGTTTGCGAGTCACAGCCTTCTCCTTTTTTATTTGATATTAGGTTTTTTTATTTCTAATTCATATAATTGTTTACCGTCTTGTTCAAATGTTCTTGTAATAACAAAGCCATATTTTTTATGTGCCTTAAGGCTTCTGATGTTTGTTTTTTCTATGTGAGCAGTAACAGTATCAGTGTTCTCTTTCCAGTCAAAATATGCGTGTAACATTAAGTTTAATGCTTCTTGGTATCGACCTTTTCCCCAATATTGTTCATTTATCCATGTCCCCAATTGTCCTTTGGGGTAGGATGGATCTCTGATTTCTATTGCTCCAATGAGGGTCTTTTCTTTATTATCAAAAATAAGGTAATAAAGCATTTTCTTTTGGGCAACTTCTTGTATGCGCTGTGATAAAAATGTTTTAGTTTCTGCAGATGTAGGTTTTTTGAGGATACCTATTGCTTTTCTTACTGTTGGAGAAAACATAGCGTAATAATCTTTGAAGTAGATAGGATCAAGCCGTTTGAGTGTTATTACATCTCCTGTTATCGTCTCTGGCGGCACATTCGCTCCTTTTTTATATGAAAAAATACAAAAACAACAAGGATACTATGACATAAATCATTAAAAAAATGTAATAGTATTCTCAAAAAGGTGTAAAATTTGCTATTGTTAAAAAAATTAGGCATTTATAATTTTTGAAAATCATTTATAATAAGATAAATAAAGAGGTCTTACGTTACCTTATTGCAAGGTTTTACATATAAGGATGTTTTGATGAATAATACACATAATAAAAGTTCGAACAAGTCAGGTTTTTGGGCAAATTTTAAAGAGATTGCAGTACTGCTTCTTATTGTGTTTGCAATAAGAACATTTATTTTTGGTCTATATCAGGTTCCAACACCATCAATGGAAACGACTATGCTTGTAGGAGAGCGTTTTTTTGCTGATAAGCTAACACCATTTTTTGGGTATATAAAAAAGGGTAACATTATTTCCTTTAATGATCCGCAATTTGATTATTCCTCTAATCCAATTGTAAATCTTTTTCAGCAGTATGTGTGGGGGCCAGCCAACTGGACAAAGCGGGTTATTGGTGTACCGGGAGATGAAATAAAAGGTGTTATAGAAGATGGAAAACCTGTTATATATGTAAATGATAAAAAGTTGAATGAACCATACCTGAACAAATATCCTTTGATTAATGTATTTAATGTTTCTCGATCAGCAGGAGAAGGAAGATTTAAAAGTAGATCGTATGACCCTAAGGTTCCTTTGAGCAAGCAACCCTTTTATAGGTTTGATCCAAAGCTTATAAGAAGAGACACAAAGGGAGATATTGCTTTAACATTCCCTAAGGCGGCAACGCGTTCAATGTTTCAAAATAAACCAGCAAATAAAAACTACTGGGATGGGTCTGATGAGTATCACGTTAAACTTGGACCAAAGCAGTATTGGGTGATGGGTGATAACAGGCGTGCAAGTTATGATTCCAGAAGTTGGGGGCCGCTGAAAGCAAAATTAATTCATGGAAAAATTTTATTCAGGATACTTTCTGTTGATACAAATGAAGGCTTTCTTCCTCTCGATATTATCAAGAATCCTATTGATTTCTTCAGGCGGGTTAGATGGAACAGGTGCATGCAACGGGTTAAGTAAAAAAAATAGTGTTTATATATTATCCTTTAGGAAAAACAGTATAAGTATGATAGAATTATATTCTTAATTTCATACAATTATATCTAATTTTTTTATTAAAGGATCCTTGATGGCCAACACAACTTCTCGTTCAAATAAGTCAGAGTTTTGGGCAAGTGTGAGAGAGATTACATTTTTGTTATTTATCGTTTTTATCGTTCGAACAATTGGGTTTGGCCTTTATCAAGTTCCAACAGGTTCAATGGAAACAACCATGCTTGTGGGCGATCGTTTTTTCGCAGATAAGTTCACGCCTCTTTTTACTCCTATGAAGCGTGGCAATATAGTTTCTTTTAATGATCCAACTTTTGCTTACTCTTCTAATTTTTTCGTAAATCTATTCCAAAGTTATGTTTGGGGACCTTCCAATTGGACAAAGAGAGTTATTGGAGTTCCTGGAGATGAGGTGACGGGTATTATAGAACATGGCAAGCCTGTTATTTATATCAATGGAAACCGGTTAAATGAGCCTTATGTAAACTCATATCCTTTAATTAGTGTTTTGAGTGAAGGTAGCACTCAATATAATGATAAGGTAAGAAGAAAATCATATGATCCGACCCGTCCATTAGAACAACAACCCTTTTATAGAATGAATGCAAAGTCTATTTGTAAAAATGTAGATGGGCAGTATTTTACCATTGAGCCCGGAACCCCTATGAGCTCTATGTCTAAACGTCAGTCGTCAGGTGAGAGTTATTGGGATAAATCAGATGAATTTCATGTGAAATTAGGCAAAAACCAGTATTGGGTTATGGGAGATAATCGACTTGCAAGTTATGATTCTCGATCTTTTGGCCCGCTGGATGCTCGATTAGTTCATGGGAAGATTATATTCAGGATTTTTTCAGTGGATACAAATTACGGGTTTTTATTGATGGATATTATTAAAAATCCGCTAGATTTCTTTAAAAGAGTTCGCTGGACCCGTTGTTTGCAGGTTGTGAGCTAATATTTTACCCTATAGCTTTTTTATAAAGATTGCATGAAAAGCTTGCACAGATGATATTTTGTGGTACATTAATTACAAAAAAGGTTTACATTTAAGATAAATTTTTGGGAAAGAAAGAATGATCGTATACCGTAACCTGTTTTTGTTTTCTTTAATTTTTGCTATTTTGGTACTTCCTTCCTGTTGGGGTGGGCGTGTTGAAAAAAAGAAAGACTTGGCTATTGTTAATGTTCTTGATAAGGAAGAATTTGACGATTGTCATATTGCAGGGTCGATCAGTATTCCTCTTGAGAAAATAAAAAGTGAAGCTGAAAAGAAAATTGACAAAAATGCAGATGTTGTTTTGTATTGTTCAAATTATATGTGTGCTTCCAGTGGTATTGCAAGAAAACATTTGATGCAGATGGGATATAAAAAAGTATTTGTTTATAAAGGTGGAACCGCGGAGTGGAAACAAAAAGGTTTTTCAGTTGTGGGGCCATGTAAAAAAGGTTATTTAAAAATTAAGCTTGAAATGCCTAATAAAAAAGTAGAATCTTATGTGCTTACAGTAGATCAATTAAAAGCAAAGATTGATGCATTGAAAAGAAAAGCGTAAGATATAAGTATTAAGGGCGGCATAGCCAAGTGGTAAGGCATGGGTCTGCAAAACCTTGATCCCCGGTTCGAATCCGGGTGCCGCCTCCAAGTATTACGGAGGTTGAAATTTTTTTACTGTTTTGCCGGGGTGGCGGAATTGGTAGACGCAAAGGACTTAAAATCCTTCGGGTGTTATTACCTGTGCCGGTTCGAGTCCGGCCCTCGGCACCAGTGAAAAATTGTACTAGTTTTTGATTTTTTGTAGAGGTATTTTTTGTTAAGTTTTTTAAAATATTTCTTGACAAAAACTCCTCAGATAATAGTTTACTTGTGTACTAGTTTTGTTTGCTTAAGGTTGGGATTACACCTTTAAAGGAATGTATTTATGAATAAAGCAAAATTGGTTGAACTTATGGCGAAGCAGACCAAGCTTCCTAAGTCTACCTGTAAAGATTGCCTAGAGGCATTCATCACAGCAATAACCAGTGCTTTGAAGCAAAACAAATCTGTTGTGTTGACAGGCTTTGGAACCTTTACTGTTATGAAGCGCAAGAAAAGAGTCGGGGTAAATCCTGCAACAGGTGCGAAAATGGAAATTCCTGCGAAGAAAGTTCCTAAATTCAAACCTGGTAAAACGCTTAAGAGCGTAATAAAATAAGCCTTGTTAAATCAAACAAGATTATATACGGAGATGCTATAAAAAGCATCTCCGTATTTTTTTTTACTTTTTTTATAATATTTTACTTGCTTATATTATCTACCCGTAGCTATAATGGAATTGAAATAATTTAGAAAATAATTCTAGAGAAAGGAGAATTGTTATGGCTAAAGCAACTAATGTTCCAGTGGCAAAGGGTTGGTTTGATGTGGCAAAGGAGCATTTTAACAATTTTATAAAAAAAATAAAATTGTCTAAAGAGAAGCTAATTGATATTGCATTATATCTTGTGATAGGTGTTTTAGTTGGTTTCTTACTCAAAAGATTTTTTAAATATGTGGTGTTTTTTGCTATTTTTATCGGCAGCATATTTCTTTTAAAATATTATGGCTTTCTGACGTTTGCGGTCAACTGGGATAAAGTTCATGATATTTTAGGAATAACTGCAATAGGTAAAATAGATGGCAACATCTTGTCTGTCGCTTGGGCTTGGATCAGGGCAAATGTTATTATATTTATAAGTTTTGTTGTAGGTTTTATAATTGGCTGGAAGATTGGCTAGGCATTCATAACTCTAAGGGGATTGTAATGGAAGAGAAAAAAAATTTTGTCCAAGGATTGTCTGCCATTCTAGAAATGAACAAAGAGGTCAATAAAGATGAGTCTCTTGCTATGCAGAAGGCGTTTCATGATAGCGAAAAAGAGCAATTTGATGAGTTTTTATTGGATGAAGGATTAGTTGCTGAGGATGATTTACTTAAAGCATTGAGCCAATATTATCAAACACCAGCATTTGATGTGGGTGGTTATTTTTTTGATCGACATTTACTGAGAATGTTCCCTAAAGACTTTTTATTGCGAGAAGCTGTTGTGCCGGTTGAGGTTGATGAAAATATAATGTCCGTTGTTGTAAGTGATCCTAATATTGCGGGATTAGAAAGTATGATACGTGATTTTGTTTCATATGATATAACCTTAATGGTTGGATTGCGCCGGAATATTTGTGATGCCGTAAAAGAATTTTATGACAAATCTATAACAGAGGTCGCGCTAGACAAGGATTTGCGTAAAGAACGCCAAGAAGAGGCGGAAGAGCGCCAGGAAGAGCTATTAGAAGATCAAATAGAAGTTGAATCTCGAAAATAATATTTTAAAAATATGGAGAAACAAAAAGAAGTATCTACAATCGAACAGCTTGATTCTCTGATATATGAAGCTATAGCAAAATCTGCCTCCGATATTCATATTGAATCGACGATAGATAATGCTCGAGTTCGCTATAGGATTGATGGTATTTTGTATGACCAAAGTCCTATTGATGCATCTAAGGCATCACAAGTTATTTCTCGGGTTAAAGTTTTAGCAAACATTAATATATCAGAAAAACGAATACCGCAAGATGGCAAATTTATTGTCAACGTACAAGGTTCTAGTATTGATTTACGAGTTTCAACGTTTCCATCAATTTATGGAGAAAAAGTTGTCATAAGGATTTTAGATCGACATAAAAATATGCTTGCTCTTGATTCGCTTGGTTTTAGTGGGGAAATGCTGGAGCAATTTGCTGACATAATCAATAAGCCAAGTGGTTTTTTTCTTGTTACGGGGCCGACGGGTTCAGGAAAGACGACGACGTTGTATGCGGCTCTTTCCTGTCTTAATAAACCTGAAAAAAATATTATTACGCTAGAAGATCCTGTGGAATATAATCTTGATGGAATCACACAAGGCCAAATACACCCAGATGCAGGGTTTACCTTCCAAAAGGGGGTTAGAGCTTTGTTGCGACAAGATCCTGATGTTGCAATGGTTGGTGAAATTCGAGATAAAGAGACTGCAAAAACGGCTATTGAGGCAGCCCTTACGGGGCATATGGTATTTAGCACCTTACATACAAATGATGCACCTGGGGCGATTATGCGTTTAATGGATATGAAAATTGAACCCTTTTTGATAAATGCAGCCCTTACCGGTGTTCTAGCACAAAGATTGGTGAGGAAAAATTGTCAAAATTGTTTGCGGGAGGTGTCTCCAACGTCCCATGATGCAAAAATACTTGATAGACTCGGACTTCAAGTAGATACTCTGTACGAGGGGGCTGGGTGCGATGACTGCTTTGGGCTCGGGTACAAAGGGCGAATGGGTATCTTTGAGCTATTGGTGATGTCTGGAGAGCTCAGATCTCTTATTGTTGAGTTTCCGCGGTTTGATGATATTAGATCGCAAGCAGTTCTTGACGGTATGAAAGGTTTAATAGGCGATGGCATTAAAAAAGTTAAGCAGGGTAGTATTTCGCTGAAAGAGCTTGCCAGAGTGGCTTTCTAGTTGCTCCTTGCTTTATTCTGTTAGAAATAGTTTTCAAATGTTAAATTTTTTCGACAAATTATTTGACTATCTGAAAATGTGTGGTATAATTGTAATTGAAAGTGGTTGAAAAGATTTGAAATTTCGCCTTAATAAAGGCAAAAACTGAAAAAATTTTGAAGATTTCATGTTTGCCTCCACTAAGAAGGATGAATCGGTTTTGTTACTGTTTCATCCTTTTTTTATAGTTTAATTGAAATTACAATACTTCTAGTTGGAAAATATTTTTGACAAAAAGCAGGTAGTTCTTGACAGGTTGAAATTGTATGGTATAATTGTTATTGAAGGTGGTTGAAAAATATATGAAACTTTGCCTTAATAAAGGCACAAACGAAAAAATTTTAAAGGTTTCATGTTTGCCTCCACTAAGAAGGATGAATCGGTTTTGTTACTGTTTCATCCTTTTTTTATGCCCTTTTTTGATCATATGAGTTTTTTTTCCTATATTTTATCAATTGTAGGTTGAAAAATACATTATTTTTGGCCAAAATAATAAAGAGAATTGTTACCCCATTTCAGGAGCCTTATATGTTTTTTTATAAAAAAACCCTTTTTCTTATAGTAGTATTGATTTGCACAGCAGGATATAGTTCTGAAGACTGTTCTGAAAAAACAAAATTTTATACCTATTTAAAAGAAGCTGCTGATAGTAGGTCAACAAAAGAAGATGTTACATATGATCGATTGAGTTATCCTCCGCTATCTAAGATGCTTTTTGATGCTTATTTGCATCAGAATCAAGGTGAAAGAAAAGAAATTGATGAAATATTACAAAAAGGGCATAGAGATACTCCTTATTTATTAAATAGAGCTTTTAGATATGGAGCAAAAAAACTACACAAACCTATGTCTTTATTCAAACGAGCAAGGGTTATAACGGCCATTTGGAAGATATCCCAAGATTTTTCTCATGAGGTAAATAAACCTTCAAGGTTTTGGCCTATTGTTTTCTGGTCAGGTATTAGTTTTGGGAGTTTCGTGGGGGGATGCTATGTGCAAAACCAATTTGAGCCTTGGGATGGCTTTTCTCGATTTGTAACAAGTTTATTTTCTCGAGGCGGATAGGCGTTATTTCTTTCCTTATTTTTGTGGTATTCTGTAGATGTTTTATATCTTTATTTTTTAATAGTAGAAACGGATTATGAATGCTTCTCTTACATATAAAAAATCTTTCTGTTGTGATTGAAGAAAAAAAAATTATTTCACAGTTAAACCTAGAAATTCAGTCCTCAGAGGTACATGCAATTATGGGGCAAAATGGCTCCGGTAAAAGTTCTTTGGCCTATGCGGTTATGGGTCACCCTCGATATGCTATATTCTCAGGTGACATTCATTTTTTGGGGCAAAATATTACCAATATGGCTCCAGATAAACGGGCAAGGCAGGGGGTTTTTTTGGCATTTCAACATCCATTTGAAATTCCGGGGGCGACTGTTTTTAGTGTTTTGAAGGAGGCATATGTTGCGGTAACGGGTAAACTTGTTACCATATCTTCTTTTTCAAATATGCTTTATGAAAAGATGGATCTTTTGCAAATAGATCGTTCATTTGCAGGTAGAAATCTAAACGAAGGTTTTTCTGGAGGAGAGAAAAAAAGGGTTGAGATCTTACAAATGCTTATATTAAAGCCAAAACTTGCTTTGTTAGATGAGATTGATTCTGGATTAGATGTTGATTCTATCAAGGTTGTTGCAAATGGTATACGTACTTTAAAAGCAGAAAATCCGGGGATGAGCCTTTTAATTATAACTCATCATCAACATATTTTACGACATATACAGCCTGACGTTGTGCATGTAATGCATGATGGTAAAATAGTAAAAAAAGGCGATAGTATGTTAGCTCAAAAAATTGAACAGTATGGATATAGCGGGCTTTTGCATGGATAAAAAAAAGTGTGATTTGTTAGAGTATATTTATAAAACCCAAAAAGGCTTGAGTTCTCATGTTGTGTGTCAAATTTCTGAAAAGAAAAATGAGCCAGGTTGGATGACTGATTTTCGTTTGAAAGCACTTACATTGTTTGAGTCGCTACCTATGCCCAAATGGGGTTGTGATATATCAAGCTTAGATCCGAGTGATATTCATTTTTATTTAAAACCAACGGAGCAGCAAGGAAACTCCTGGGACACTATTCCGCCCAAGATTAAAAAAACATTTGAAAAATTGGGAATTTTAGAGGCTGAGCATCGTTTTTTGGCCGGGTTAGCGACGCAATATGAATCAGAGGTCATTTATAAAAGTCTTATGGAAAAATGGAAAAATAAAGGTGTTATTTTTTTAGATACCGGTGAAGGGTTGCGTCAATACCCAGAACTATTTAAGCGCTATTTTGCATCTGTAATTCCACCTTCTGATAATAAGTTTGCAGCTTTAAATTCTGCTGTTTGGAGTGGGGGAAGTTTTATTATTGTTCCAAAAGGGGTACACATTGATATGCCTTTACAGGCTTATTTTCGAATAGATGCATCCAGTTTTGGTCAATTTGAGCGAACCTTAATTATTGCCCAAGAAGGAAGTAGTATAGAATATGTTGAAGGATGTAGTGCTCCGGTGTATAAAAAAAATTCGTTACATAGTGCCGTGGTAGAAGTTATTGCATTGTCCGGCTCAAAAGTTCGGTATACCACTATCCAAAATTGGTCAGATAATATTTACAATTTAGTTACCAAGCGAGCCTTTGCATATAAAGATGCGCAGGTAGAATGGATAGATGGGAACTTTGGTAGTAAAGTTACCATGAAATATCCATCTATTGTCCTCAAAGAATCCGGGGCCAAGGCCCAAATTATTTCTATTTCAGTGGCAAAAGCAGGACAGCATCAAGATGCTGGGGGTAAAATTATTCATGAGGCTCCACATACATCATCTAATTTTATTTCTAAATCAATTTCTCAAGATGGTGGGCGGTCGAGCTTTAGAGGATTGGTTAAAGTTGCAGATGGCGCTAAGGATGTAAAAGCTAGTATGAATTGTGACGCCTTGCTGTTGGATTCTATTTCACGATCCGATACATATCCTACCATTATAGTTAAAGAAAAAAGTGCTGATGTAGGGCACGAGGCTTCCGTAAGTAAGTTAGATGATGAGCAACTTTTTTATATACAAAGTCGAGGTTTGAGTCATCAAAAGGCAAAAGCTCTAGTGGTAAATGGATTTATTGATGCTTTTGTGAGTAAGCTTCCTATGGAGTATGCAGTTGAGATAAATAGATTGATTGCATCGGATATAGAAGGGTTTTGATTGGATAACATGAAGGATATTGCAAGAGTAAAAAAAGAAAATAATCCAGGTAAAAGACCAGGCGTTGTTGTATCTGCATTGCAAGACTTTATTTTGCGGTATCCAGATTATGCTGATTTTTTTAAAAAGAAATATGCACAAACCACTACTATATTATTTGTTCCAAAAGGTATGCGCATAGAAGAAGATGTTGCCTTTCATTTATTAGAACAGAAGAAAGATCGCATTTATAGTAGAAAAATAATAATTATCGCCGAAGAATATTCGCATTTGAAAACATGTGTTACACTGATAGTAGAAACAGTAGCTTCTCATTGGCCTATTGAGTCAATTGATTTTTTTATTAGAACTGGAGCACAGCTTGATTTTTTGTATGATGATCAAGTTCCTCTTTTTTCAAATAGAGTGGGTGAGCGTTTTTTAATATCATTCTATTTGGAGTCACGGGCATGTGTTAATTGCTATGTTTCGATTTTGGATGATATAGCTATACAAAATAATTTTGAATTTTTTTTGCTCGGAAGTCATGCAAAAGCAAATATTGAGGGATTTTACCTGATGGCCGATTGTCAGCAATTACAATTACGGGTTGCCCTGCATCATGAAGCAAGATATACAGAAAGTCGATTAGCAATTAATGGTATTGTAGCAGGTAATGCGGATGTTTTTTTTAAAGGAGCTGTTTTTGTTTCAAAAGAAGCGCAATGTTGTCGAGTAGCGCAAAAAAATAAAACACTTCTTGTGGGCGATACAGCTACGGTGAGTTCATCTCCTGCTCTTGAGATTCTTAATAATGACGTTTGTTGTCAGCATGGAAGTGCGGTTGGGAATCTTGATGAAAATCATTTGTTTTATTTGCAGGCTCGTGGAATGAGTGAAGCTCAAGCAAAGAAGATATTAATAGAAGGTTTTTTTGATTTTTTATTAAAAACGTTAGATAATCATGGATTGAAAGAGGATTTATTGAGGAGATTGAAAGTTAAAATGAGGCAGATCTTATGAAGAAATTGAGAAAAGATTTTCCGATTTTGACGGAAAAAGTAAACGGACATTCCCTTATTTATTTTGATAATGCGGCAACAACGCAACGGCCTATACAGGTTGTCGAGGCGCTTGTAGATTTTTATACAAAGCATAATTCTAATATTCATCGTGGAGTTCATGCGTTTGGGGAAAGAGCAACTGCATTATATGAAGGGGCCCGAGAAAAAATTGCCAAGTTTATTGGAGCTAAACCTGAAGAAGTTGTATTTACCGGTGGAACGACAGAGAGTATCAACTTTGTTGCATCTACCTGGGGGCATGATCATATACACCCAGGGGATGAAATTGTTGTGACTGAATTAGAGCATCATTCCAATTTAATCCCATGGCAGCAAGTTGCTCAAAGAAATGGTGCAACGATTCGATTTATTCCTATTGCTCAAGATGGGGCCTTAGATGTGAGTAACCTTTCTTCTGTTATTACCGATAAAACAAAATTAGTTGCTGCTGTGCATGTGTCTAATGTGTTAGGTACACACAACGATTTAGAAAAAATTATAAAAGCAGCCAAAGGTGTCGGAGCAAAAGTGTTAGTAGATGCTGCTCAATCCATACCACATCAAAAGATTGATGTAAAAGCGTTAGATTGTGATTTTCTGGTGTTTTCTGGGCACAAAATGCTTGCGCCTACAGGCGTTGGTGTTTTGTATGTAAAAAAAGAGTTGCATGATCAGATGTCTCCCTATCAGTTTGGTGGCGGTATGGTATTTGAGGTAGATTTTGAAGATGCATCATGGTGCCCAACCCATCGACGATTTGAAGCCGGCACACAGCCAATTGCTCAGGCAATAGGGCTTGGTGCGGCCATCGATTATCTTGAGCAAAATATTGATTTTGAGGAATTACGGAAATATGAGGCAAAGTTGTGTTCTCAGGCAATAGAGGGATTATTATCCATTGCAGGTGTATCAATTCTTGGTCCTATTGATCAGCTTAAAGAAAGAGGGCATTTAATAAGTTTTGTTATTGATGGTGTACATTCACATGATGTTTCTGCATATTTGAGTAGTTATGGTATTTGTACGCGAGCAGGACATAATTGTGCTCAGCCTCTAGCAAAAAAAATTGGTGTTGATGCAGCTGTCAGAGCGAGTTTTTATTTCTATAATACCGAGGAAGAAGTGGAAACGTTCTTGGATAAGATGCGGTCTATCAGAGAGAGCTTCTAAGGTTAAAAAAAAATCTTTTTGCGGACAATGTTGTTTCTATCTGAAAACATTCTTGTATTTTGCCTTCAAAATTGACAAATACCTCTTTTTTGTGCATTATTTAAAATAAGACGTATAAATGGATACTATAAAATTCTATATTTGAGAGGTTATCAAATGAAATTGTTCGCAAAATTACTCTTCCCTATTGTTCTTTTATGTTCAAGTGCCATATTTTTGGGAATGGACAATGAAAGTCAAAATCCATCAATTTTGAATACGGAGGAGCTACTTTCAACAGGTGAAAGCACAAATGAGTCAACAACAGATCAAGAAGATACAAGTTGGGGTGGATTCTTTTCAAATTTGGTTGGAGAAGAAAATTATAATGCTGCAGAAGGTTACTTGAGTAAGACAAGCTCAGAACAAAGATTTATGTTTTCATTGGCTGCTATAGGGTGTATTTATTTTGTTGGTATGATGTTCCCTAAAGTTTCTAGTGCTATGGATTCGGGGCTGAAAATAATTAGTTTTGCAAGTCTTATTAAAGGATTTATGGATTTTGCTGATCAATCTCAAAAGGATGAAGTTTCCCAAGAAGAAGAAGTGATTAATGGATTATTAGAATAATTAATCAAAAAGAATATAAAAAATTAAAAAGACGGCCCTTAGGGTCGTCTTTTTTTTTATCATTGTAAAATTTGTAATTGTCTTAATGTATTTTCAAGTGATTTATATTTTTCAAAATGAATACCAGTTATGCCCAGTTTTTGGGCAGATGCAATATTTGCTTTGGTATCATCAACAAAGAGGCATTCTTGTGGGGTAAGGGCATGCTTACCAATAAGATGCTTATATATTTCTTGTTCAGGTTTGATCATGCCGATGTTTGCAGATATAATGATGTCTTCAAATAGTGAAAAGAAATCCTGGTGGTTTTGTATTAACAGGTCGGAAGCTTTTTTTGCATAATTTGAAAGTATAAAGAGTCGATGCTTTCCTTCTTGTTTTAATGTATTGACTAAACGTATCATTGGTTTTATTGGTTCATTATATTGGGGGATTTGATATTCGTCTAAAATCATTCGAATAGCTTGTTGTACAAAATTAAGTTCATATGAGCTTAAGAAGTAGTTTCTTTTTTTTAATTTTTCTATGAAAGCATCTATTTTTTCTAATAAGATGGTATTTGAAATAACGCCCCTCATCCACTCTCCAACGCAGTGGGGCATAATATAGTGTTTATACATATTTGGCTTTCTGTTGCCTGTATCTTCTTCAATTGACATCTTATGCATGATGTCAAACCCTATTTTTATAGGATTTCTTCTATGGGTTACAAGGTATCTGATTGTTTTATAAATGCCCGATTTGAGTAAAAGTTTAATTCTATTTTCTTTAAAAAGAACACCATCTAAATCAAAAATAATACACGATTTTTGCATGCTATACATTTCCCCTATTTCTATAAAAAATTCTTCTTAAAGTATAAATGTATATTAAAATTTCATTAGTTGTAAAGAGTTTTTCCCAAAAGAGCTTGGTTGTTGGTAAAAACTGTCTATACGTTTTTATTTAAAGCGATCCCTGTTGAACAGATTTCTAAGTTTGCGCCAGGTTGTATTTGTATTGTCATGTTATTTTGATTATTAGCCCCATCTCCAAAAATAATTGCTTCATTAACCGTCGTGGCATCGCTTGCTAGGTATGACCGTTTACCAACCTCTAATGTGCCCTTCGTCAAATGTAAGCCGGCGGTTGTTGCATGTAATGTTGCGCCTTGTAAAGTCATTTTTGCTGTTTTATCTGCAAATTCTAAGAGATTGTTAGATGCAATTTGTGGAGCATAGTTAAAGGTGAGGTCTCGTTTGAGAATAATAGTTCCATGTTGCTCTATATAGTTTTTTGTACTTCCTTTGAATGAGAACGTATGACCGGGGCCGCATATTTCAAGTTTGTTTTTTACATTGAATGTTCCAGTGGTAAAATTATAGTCATCGCTTAACATGATTTTTACATTGTTAAAAACAAGAGAGCTTGTGTTGTCCGTGCAATAGAAATGATTATTTTCTATTCCGCTGAGCGTTATGTTTTTTAGATGTAAGGTTGCATTGTTTCCTATGATCAATGTTGCCGTTGGGCAAAGTGTTAATATATGGTTTTTTCCGTTAATTGAGCAGTTGCCATTCATGGTAATTTGACAATTTTCAATTGTTGTTTTTGCATTAAGTATGAGATCGAGATTGTCAAATATAACGTCAGATTCAGGAGTTGTTATTTTTTCTTGTCTAGCAAGATATACGTTAAGGAGCCTTGTATCAGTTCCAATTGCAACATATTTTCCGCTTGGAGAGTACCGTACGGCTTCTACTTCATTTGCAAAATCAAATCCATCTTTTTTTACAAGGGTTTCATTGGCTATGTCAAATTCATGTATTTCAAATTCTTTTTCATAGGAGGTGCTGCTTTTTACTTTGCCGACTCCTAAATATTTGCCATTGGGTGACCAGGATATATTTCTTACGGTTACGAATGAATTATTTTCAAATTTTTTTGTGAGACTACCGGCTTGTTTATCATGCTTATAAAGTTGTAATTCGTCTGCCGCTCCATTGAGCCCTACGGCTAGATAGTCAGTGTACGTTTTATTCCATCCAACGGCACTGACCTTATCGTTGAAATATTTTTCGGCATTTAAGGTTAATATTTCTGATTCAAATGTATAAATTAAAAGCTCAGAGTATGGTGTTTTTTTTAATGTTCCGACAGCTAGTAAGTTTCCCGCGCTATTCCAATCCAAAGCTTCATAATAGACATATCGTGTTGGGTCTAAGTTGATTGTTTCTACAGGTGTTTGGTTTATAATACCATTAGAATCAACTGCGTAAATTGCAATTTCTTTTGTACTTTGTTTTGCTCCTACAGCCAAATAATTGCCGGAGGGGTGCCAGGCAATTGCATAGACATTTGCGCTAAATTCGATACCGCTTATTTCAGTTAATGCAAAAGTGTTTGGATTAAATGAAAGTATTAGTAATTCTTTTATAGAGCCGCTTAGTTTTTTTCTTGCAACAGCTAAAAGGTGTTTGGATGGGTGCCATCGGACTGAGGTAATTTCTTTCAATTGATCTAAGGCATCTTCTTTTTTTAACGTTAAGCTTATTCCATCAAAGGCATATATTTTTAAAATTTTATTGTCACTACCATTATCATCTAGTCCGATCGCTACATATTGACTATTATATGACCAGTCAACTGTTGTAACACTATTAGATTGGTTTTTGCTTGTTTTTAATGTGGTTGGGTTTCCCACAGATCCTTGTGGCATACTGGTGGGAAAAGATGTAATGCTTGGTGCAAGTTTGAGTATGTGATTGTTGCCATTGATGTTGCCTATTGTTTTAAGCTCAGATGTGTCATGTAATATTAAATCTTGCAATAATGTTAATGTTCCAAGTCCTAATTCTAGAGTGCCAGAAACAGGAAATATGCTGTCGAATGTAGCTGTATTATCTGCACTATTTATTTTAAATCCACCCCCTAGAGATGCAAAAAAACCAATTCTGTCTCCATCATTAAGGGTTTGTTGTGTGTCGAATTTTCCAGCTATACTATCTGAGCCTATTACTTTTCCTTGTATATTTTGATGTGCCAATAATAAGATTAGTGCGATCAGATATGTTTTTTTGTTGCTCATTGCTATTCCTTTTTTATATCAAATATTTTTATATACCAAAAAGCCTTGTCCTACATTTAGATTTGCAGAAGGCATAATTTGTACATCAAGATTATTATCTTGTGTTATTCCATCTCCAAATATAACGGCCTCCGTGTTATTGCTACCTTCATTGATTATGGTGGTGTTATTAGTAACCAATAGTATACCCCTTGTGAGTATCATTCCTATAGGTGTTGTATGCAAGGTCGCTCTTTTGAGTGTTAGTTTGGAGGTGTTTGCGGTCATATTGATAAGTGTTTTATCTGCGATTGATGGTGCATATGAAAACGTTATATTATCTTTAATAATGAGGTTGCCATGTTCATAAATGTTGCTTTGGGCTGCACTTTCATATGAGAATGTAAAGTCGTTGGTGCCTGCGATAGTAAAAGCTCCTAATACGGATAATGTTCCTGTTGCAAAAGTAAAATCATTGTCTAATATCCATGTTGCATTTTCTAAGGAGATAGTGCTGGTGGCATCTGTTCCATATATTCGTTTACCATTTATCCCTTTGATTGTAATATTCTTTAATAAAAGTGTTGCATCTGAATCAGCGATAATTGTTGCGGAGGGCTCCAAGATGAGCGTATTGCCTCTACCATGTATCGTCGTTTCTCCGCTTATAGTTACATTGCATTTTTCCAACGTTGTATCGGCAGCTAAAAAGAGTGTGACGTTATCTAGTATTATGTTTGATTCTTGTGGGCAGGTTAAAAGGGTGGTGCTTGTTGAAAGTTCTACAGCATGATTGTTTCCGATAATGTTTCCAAAACTGGTAACCGTGGCTCCATTGCCAAAAAACAAGTCACTGGTGAGGATAATGGTTTCATTGTTGAGTTCAACATTGCCAGAGACAGGGAATATGCTATCAAATGTTACTGTTGATCCAGAGTTTATTGTAAAACCATTATTTAATGCCGCAAGGCATGCAACGCGATCTCCATTATTTAGAGTTTGTTGGATGTCGATTTTTTGGACTAAGGCATCAGAGCCTATAGTGTCTGCGATTATTTGCAAAGGAGAAATAAAAGCAAGTATAAAAAAGCTTAAAAAACTATTCTTCATTATTACTTCCTCTAAAGCCTTGTTTTATAATGTGAAAATAAGTCAATGTATTAACAGGTAGTGTTACAATACTTAACTATACTATAAAAAGTATTTCTTAGGTAAAGATAATTGTATGTTTGATAGGGGATGGACAATGAAAAGGGGCAATATAGCGTGGTGTTTGATTTTCTTTTTGAGTGTAACATGGTGTAAATCAAGCCATGGAATGTCTGCATTAGGGTCGGCTGCTTTTTTACAGTATGGAGTGCCAGTTTTGGTTCCTGTTACCCTTGTTGCTTATTTTCATGTGAAGGATTATCTAAGGAATCGTCAAATAAGTGTTGTTAATGCAAACGTACAAGATTTCAGAGCTGAAACGGCTGAAAATTTTAAAAATACTATGCAAGAATTGTTAAAATCAAAAAAGGTTTTAAAAGATGAGATTGTTATCGCTAAAAAAGAGCTTGGAATTAAGATTGATGAGGCAAAACAGGAGGTTACACAGGAGGTAAGAATTGCCAAAGATGAACTTGCACAAAAAATTGACACGTCTCGTGTAGCATTGCAAGAATTGATTACGAAAAAGATAGATGAATCTGAAAACAAAATTCTTTCACATATCGGAACAACTCGTTTTGATATTGTTACAAGTCTTGAAAACGTAAAACAGGGGTTTGAAAAAAGATTAGATGATATCAACGGATCATTAGAAGCATGTGTGAAATTAGAAGACATTAAGGGCTTGGAAGGGCGGCTTAATGGTACGTTAGATAATATGGCCCTTATGATTACGAATTCAAAAGAAGAATTACAACAGTATTTTACTACTACATTTCTGGCTTCAGAAGGGCGGCAAAAAATATTTTTTAAAAAGCAGCTTGGTGCTTATAACAAAAAGTCACAAAAAAGGCATGAGATATTAAAAAAGGATACCGGAGATATAAAAGTATTAATTGCTCAAAAAAATGAAGATCTAGAAAGACGAATGAGTCATAAGTTTGATGATACCCAGAAGGAGCTCATCAAAATGAGAATACTATTGGAAAAAGTCGTGGGGGAAAAAAAGAAAAAAAAGTTGGGTATAAGAAAGCGGTTTAGAAAACAAAAAGGAGAAATAAAGATATAGAAAAACAAGAATAAAAGATACAGTAAAAAAACATTTTTAGGGGTGGTCGGGAATGAAAAAAAGCTTTGCACGTCTTTCTGTAATAATTCTTATTGTGTTCATTATTATTTATATTGTATATCAGTTTGGTTTTTCACATCATTTGACATTAAAGAATTTGAAAGAGCAAAGTTTATATTTAGCACAGTGGGTTTCAAAAAACTATGTATTATCGGTTGCGCTGTATATGATTTTGTACTTTATTGTTATTGCAAGTTCTATTCCCTCTACTGGTCCCATGTCAATGATTGGTGGTTTTTTATTTGGTACATTCAGGTCTGTGGTATATGCAACTATTTCTGCAACAGCAGGGGCGACGCTTTCCTTTTTGCTTTTTAGGTCTGTTTTTCGGAGATCTGTTCATGAAAAATATGTGCAAAGAGTTGCAATGGTTCGCGCGGGTATAGATGAATATGGAGGTTTTTATCTCCTTATACTTCATTTCTTGTTTATTTTACCGTTTGTTGTCATAAATGCTTTGGCCGCATTGGCAAATGTTTCTTTATGGCGGTTTGTTTGGACAACAGCTATAGGTTTTTTACCTGCGGCTATAATTTATGGTTTTGCGGGGCAACAAATTAGAACGATTGAATCCACATCCGATATTTTTTCTTTTAAAATTATTGGATCACTTGGGTTACTCGTTTTGTTTATTGTTTTGATTATATTATGTAAACGTTATAAAAAGATAGGGGGGATGTAGCATGGAAAAGGCTCTCAAAAATCGATTACTTATATTGTTTTTTATTCTTGGGGTGTTCCTAATATTTTATTTTTCTGGGGTTGGGAAATATATGTCGCTCTCAAATATTAAACAAAACAGGAAGCTGATGCAGATATTTATAGAAAACAACTATATGGACGCTGTTGTTGTTTATATATCGGCGTTTATTGTTGTGACATCATTGGCGTTACCATTAGCGTTTCTGATGGCCATACTAGGAGGGTTTTTATTCGGAATTGCTTTTGGATGCTTGTATGCCAGTATTGGTGCTACCATTGGCTCTTGTGTCTCATTTTTAGCAATGCGCTATCTTATTGGCAATTGGGTGCAAAACAGGTTTGGTAATAGGATGGGAAAGTTTAATAGAGAATTAAAAAAGCACGGGCATAGTTATCTTTTGAGTGTTCATTTTGTTACCGTTATTCCTTTAGTGATTTTGAATATTTTTGCCGCACTGGCTAATGTAACATTTTGGACATTTGTTTGGACCACGTTTGTTGGCGTATTACCGGGTATGTTTGTGTATGCATTTGCAGGGAAGCAATTGACGACGATTAACTCTGTGAGAGACATATTTTCTTGGCAGGTATTGCTTGCTTTCTTAGCCCTTGCTATACTGGCTGTTCTGCCTGTGTTATTAAAGAAAAAATTTACAAAAGGTGATGGGTTAGATTATGTTTAAAAGGCGTTTTCTCCTTTATCTTGTTTTGTTTGTCGGTATTGCCGTTGCATATAAATATTTTAATTTATCAAAGTATTTTAATTTAGCATATATAAACGAGCAAAAAGATATACTGGGTCGAATGGTTCAGAATAATTATATTAAATCAGTTGTTATTTATCTTGGTATTTTTATTACAGCAAGTTTTTTATCAATACCTATAACAATTGTTCTCTGTTTATTGGGAGGTTTTTTATTCGGAACCTTGACTGGGGCTTTATATGTTAATATTGGAACGACAGTTGGGTGTACATTATCATTTTTAATGACAAGATATTTTTGGGGCGCATATGTACAGCATAAATATGGAAACAAGTTAAAATATTTTAACAAACATGTAGAACAATATGGGTATAGTTATTTGTTATTTTTACAGTTATTGCCAGCAACTCCTATTTTTATAATTAATTACCTAGCTGGGCTTGCTTCTTTGAGTATCTGGACCTTTATCTGGACCACGTCTGTTGGTATATTGCCTGGCTCTTTAATTTATACATTCATAGGGGAACATGTTGGTCGGATTGAGTCTCCTGGCGACATAATATCTTGGCCTATTATTGTTGGTTTAACGTTGTTGGCATTGCTAGCAATTGTACCGGTTATTGTAAGTCGTTTATCTTTTAAGAAAGTGTGATAATAGTATTATTTGTTTATGAGCTGCTTGGTTATCAGTAGTCCAATGCCAAATAAAAGAATGCCACAAACATTGCTCACTATAATATTGGTGAGAGCCCAACTAATTTTTCCTGTTTTGAATAAATTGAAATTTTCAAATGCAAAGCTGGCAAAGGTCGTGAATGCTCCTAATATACCGGTAAAAATAAAGAGTTTGGTGGTGGTTGAGAATGCAAAGAAATCAGATAAGCCAAATAGAATACCTGCTACAAAGGAACCAAATAAGTTAACCGTTAAGGTTCCGAATGGGAACGTGCTAGCTGTCGACATTGTTATAGCGTATTTAATTACATATCGAGAAATTGCACCAATAGCTCCACCAGCTGCTATACTCGCAATATGACAAAGATTCATTGCCATTCCTTTATATTATGGCGTTGCTGGACATTGTATCTCTTTAGTATTATTTTCTTGTTCATGTTCTCCTGCAATGAATGCGTCTAATGCCGCTTTCATATCTGTATAACTTGCTTTTTTACACAATACGGCATGGATACCACATGCTTTTGCAGCATCAACATTTACCTGTTGATCATCAAAGAAGATACATGTTTTTTTGTCTAGCCCCAGTTCATCCAGTGCATAATGATATATTTTTGGATCTGGTTTAATTAATTGTATTTCTCCTGAGATAATCATATTTTCTTTTTCAAAATGATTAAACAACTCTGGGAACCTGTCTTTTGTTAGATCAAAGGAGTCTTTTTCCCAGTTAGAAAGAATGAAGAGATTGTGTTCTGCATCTGAGTCACTACACTCCTCAACAAATTTTAATCCATCTGGTATAACTGTTTGAATGTTGGCAACAAATTGAGGGGAAAAAAGTATATCAGTTGTTTCTTTTAAGAATTTTTTATCAGAGTTTGATATATTATCAGGATTTTCTTGAACATATTGATTGATTTGAGCTTTTATTTCATCATTTGTTTTTGTATTGGCGAGCCAGTCACACATAATACTTGGAATTTCTCTTCCTTTTCCGTCTTGGGCACCAAAGGTATTTGGGTAGTCGGCCTGGAGGTTTTTTAAAAGTTTAAATAGTCTTATCTTTGCTTTAAAAGGATTATTGCCATTGATAAGTGATGAGAGTAATCTTTTAATGCCTAATTGCTTAATTGCTTCAAATTGACTGGTCTTCAATAATACGCCGCCAAGGTCAAACAATATATTTGCGCTTTGTAGGTGAGGTGTAAAAAAAGATGCTATTATTAAAATAAAAGCATATAATTTACGGTTGCTTTTTTTCATTTGTAAATCCTTTTTTGAGGGTTTTTATGGATATTGCTCTCAATTATACTTTCTTTTTACATTATGAATTATGGAATTAGTATATACCTTGTTTAAAAAAATGAAAAGAGCCCATTTATGTGGTATAATTGAAATAAATAACCTTGTTTTTTATGTAAAGGAGTATGCTATGAAGTTTTATAAAGAACTTCTGATGGATCATTTTCAAAATCCTCGCAATAAGGGTAGATTAGAAAATTCTGATTTTTCTACCGATCAATATAATCCATCATGTGGTGATAGTATTTCTATACAGGGATGTGTTAATGATGGAGTTTTGACCGAAGTTGCTTTTGTCGGAAAAGGATGTGTTATAAGCCAGGCTGCAGCTTCTATTCTATCAGAACTTTGCATTGGAAAGGCAATTGATGAAATTTTGGCGATTAAAAAAACCGATGTTCCTCAACTAATTGGAATTGATGATTTAGGGCCCACACGTCTCAAGTGTGCTCTTTTATCATTAGTTGCCCTACAAGATGGTCTTTTGGAATACCAGAATAAAGAAGAAGGTTAAGTAACGTGTTGGATAGATGTAAATTGATACGAGAGATGCATTCGGTTTCAGATAATCTATTTTTAGATTTTTCAGCAGAGAAAAATATTGCGAGAGAAGCATGGGAGAAAATATCAGCAGATCCTACCTTTGCATACAGGGTGCGAGAAGTCCATTCACAGTGGCTTATTCCTTCTTGGCAGGGGAGGTTGAATGATGTGGTACCTGTGGAAAAAAAGGTAGATAAGTATTCTGTTTTTTCAGTAGATGGTTCACAAATCTATCCAGATAGACATCAAGGTACTGCATGTCACCTGATAAATATTGGTTCTGTGCAGCTTAACTATGGAATGCCAGGAAAAAGTGTATTTTTAGATTCAGAGCCCTATGTGTTTGTTGCATTTGACAATGAAGAGAAAGAGAGCCCAACAGAGTTGGTTAATTGTCGACGGCAGGAGCTTGAGCTGATTGGGGGGTATGAGTTGGCAAAAGAAAATAAAAAGGCCGATGTTCCTACCGTTTTATTGTTCGATGGATCTCTTATTTTTTGGCACCTGGAATCAAAGGCCCCTGAGGTCAAACATATGTTTGTTTCAAGTTATTTAACATCTATGCAGCAGCTGTATGAGGCTGGGATTCTTATGGCTGGGTATATTAGTCTTCCGAAAAGCAAGGAAATATTGAATCTGATTCGAGTATATTTGTGTGATTTTGTGATACCAAATTGTGAGCGTTACAAAGAGGTTAATCATATCGTTGATGCACAAATTGCTTCTTTTTATTTGCAGCCATTTACACGAACTATTGTTTTTAAAAATGCATCAAAAATTACTAAGTATTATCCTAAACATTTGCATCCTCATTTTTTTTATATGGATATCGGCAGTGAAATTGTACGAATAGAGATTCCGGCTTGGATTGCAAATGATGAAGATAAGGTTGCTATTGTTTCAAGTGTTATTGCAGATCAATCAATAAAAGGGATGGGGTACCCCGTTGCATTGGCAGAGGCGCATGAGCAGGCTGTCGTGAAAGGGCCTGATCGGGAATTCTTTTATCAATTAATCAATAGAGCTTCGATAGAGAAATGTCGAGTGCCAAGCATGTCACAAAAAGTGAGAAAAAAGCTTGGCATGGGGATCTAATTTTGAGTATGATACGAGAGAATTGATTATTGTTTTTTTATGGGAGGGAGAAAAATATGAGATGCTTTTCTAAGCTTTTTGCAGCTACTATATGTTGTCTATTTTTGTTTTTACCTTTATTTTGCATGAAAAAAGATTATGAAAAAGAAGCAAAAATGAAGGGTGATTATCATGGAAATACACCGTTACATCTTTATGTAACAGAAAAACTTAATGAATTAAAATATCTTATAAGGGCTTATCCCGTGAGCAAACTAAAAAAAGATATTGATAAACATAATAGTGATGGGCAGCATCCTATTTTTAAGCTGGCAAGAGAATGGAATTTAAGCGTTTTAGAGAAAAGAAAGAAGTTTGATGAGCCGGATATTATAAACGGTTTGGGGCGGTTGATAGATGCTGGAGCAGATGTGAATACTATAACAATGCGGCCACATTTAAGTGCAACATCGGGAGTATATGGGGCGACAGTTCTTTCTGAAGTTGCATTGCATCCAAATATTGTAAAGTTTTTAATCAGGAAAAAGGGTGCTTGTCCTAATATACGACAACCGGGGAAAATGCCATTAGTAAGAGCCGTTGAAAATGATAGCATTGAGGCTGCAACAACATTACTTTTATGTGGCGCTGATCCGAATGTTTTCAGAAGACGGGTTCAGGATGTGTATGAGGATGTTCCTGTGTTACATCTCTCGATTCAAAATAAAAGAAATCCTGCAATGACAAAGTTGCTTTTAGATTTTAATGCGAACCCTAATGATGGCATTTCTTTATGTAGTTGTCTTAATGAAAGCAATGTAGAGGCTGCATTATTGCTTGCTGCTTATGGCGCTGATGCTAAAAGGGTATCGAATCATATTAGATATAAGGGATTTTCATTTATTAGATATTTTAGTGAGTATAAGAAAAAAAATAATATAAGGCATTCCCTTGAGCATTGGGCTCATGAAGCTCGGTATATTATGGCCTTGTTTTATGATATATATTCATCCGGCAAAGTATTTAAAATGGAAAAAGGGGATTATTCAGAGCCAACATTGATGAGTGGAAAATGGATGAAAGAGGTGGTGAAAAGTGCAGTGTCTTTGATATGGGATATTGAAAAAAAGGAAGATTTATATGCATGTAGCGCTCAAGAGGTCGTTACTCTTGTTAAAGAAAAAAATAGTGATCCTAATCAGCGCTCTACTGTTGCTGGCCTTACAGCTTTACATTGGGCCGTTATTTATCTGGATGTTGAAAAAGTGAAGATATTATTAAAATATAAAGCTAATCCGTATAAAGAGTGTAGGTGCGGGATTTCTCCTTACTTAATGATTGAGCAATTGATTGATTTTTTGCAAAAACCATGGCCACAGTTGCATGAAAAAGCTAAAATGATAAAGCAGCTATTTTTAAAAAACTAGATATTATCCCAGAAACTTTTTAAAAAACCCTGCGATCGTTCCGCTATCTTCTTTAATGTCACTGCCAATTATCTTAGCATATTCTTTTAACTTTTCTTTTGCGTCTTCAGATAATTTTTTAGGAATATGGCATTGTGTTACAACAACTAAGTTTCCTCTTCCTTTTCCTCTAAGACGTTCAAAGCCTTTGCCTGCGATAATTATTTTTTTTCCGACCGGGCATCCCTTTGGAATTTTTATGTTTACTTTGCTTCCATCGATATTTTCTATTTCCACTTGAGAACCAAAGGTTAGTTGTGGATAAGATAACATAACGCTTACTTCTATGTCATCACCAACTCGATGAAATTTATTATTTTGTACTATGCTGATTTGCAAAAAGAGATCTCCGGCTGTTCCTCCGTATACACCTGCATCTCCTTTTCCCGCAATTCTTAGCTCAGCGTCATCAAATATACCTTTGGGTATGTTGACAGTAAATTTATCATAATTTTGAATTCGTGATTGACCAGAGCATTTTTTACATGGATTCGGAATTATATACCCTTCTCCCCGACAGGCTCCGCAGGTTTGTGAGAACATGAAGAATCCTTGTCGTGTGGTTATTTGTCCCGTTCCATGACATTGGGTACATTCTTGCGTTGAGGTTTCTTTTTTTGTTCCTTTTCCACCACATTCTTCACAATTGAAGAAACGGTAGTATTTTATTTCTTTTTTCGTACCAGTAAAAGCTTCTTTTAGTGTTATTTCGATATTTTTATGAAGATCATGGCCGCGTTTTTTTGCAGGACCACCCCTTTTTCTTGAACGGGTATGTCCTCCTCCAAAAATATCACCAAAGATATCACCAAATGCAGAGAAGATGTCTTCCATGTTCATGCCACCAGGCCCACCAGGGCTTCCCATGCCTTCAACTCCAGCGTGCCCAAACTGATCATACTGTTTTCTTTTTGTTGTATCAGAAAGAGTTTCATATGCCTGTGCGGCTTCTTTGAAGTTTTCTTCTGCTTTTTTATTTCCGGGGTTTCTATCTGGATGATATTTGAGAGCCATTTTTCTATAAGCAGCTTTAATATCGTCTTGTGTTGCAGTTTTTTCTATCCCCAGAACCTCGTAATAATCTCTTTTACTCATACTTTTTATGCCTATCTATTTAATAATTTTTTATAAAGAGTTCTACGTATAAAGAAAAAAAAGACATAACTTTACTAAAAAAATTAGCCTTTAATACGTCTAACCATACCAACAGTGTAGCATAAAAAGAAAAAAACCACCATGTTTATGGACAAATAGTCCTTAACAAATATTGATATTTATAAAAAAATTTGAGAGAGAGCGTTGATTTTCTATTTGTAAATGTTTTACTCTGAGGATAGAGAGAGGCAGTAGTTGTTTTTTTAAAGTATAAGGCAAAGGGGTGTTATGAAAAAACTTGTTATACCAGCATTAGTAGTATTTGGTTTATGTGCAATGACAGTGCAGAGTGGGGATGTTGTTGTAAAAGGCCAAAGAGGCTTTAGGGCTGATGAAGATGGGAAGAGAAAAAATGTAGTGAAAAGACTCAAGAAGTCTCCAAAGAAAAAAATTACCGTTGAAAAGCCTATAGTAGAAAAAAAGAAAATATTAAAATAATACCTATAGGTTTTTCGGTTAAAGCTAGATGTTTTATGTTGAAGAGAGTATTTCTTTTTAATTAACCCTAAGAGGAGGATAGTATGAAGAAATTAGTCGTACCGATATTGGTAGTGCTTGGTTTATGTGCAGTATCAGCTCAAGGAGGTTTTTGGGATAAGGTTACTAAGCCAATTAGGGATTTAACAAAAAAAGTGACAAAAAAGAAGGCTCCAAAGAAAAAACCTTTCGATAGAAAGGCTGCATCTCCTCAAAAAACAACGAACCAATCTAAAACAACAGGAAAACAAGCACAAGATAGTTTTGGTTTTAGATAGTTTATCTAGGTCTTCTACAAAAAAGGACTGTTAAAAGCTGCATATTTGTATTTTTTTGTTTTTGCCGATGGGGCAGGGCCCCCATTTACAGGCTCTTTGATTGTTTTTTTGAGATGGCTTGACTTTTTTCTTGATTTTCTATTTGCAAATTATTTATACTAATAATGGAGAGAATGTGTGTTAATCTTTAATCCTAATAAAGGAGGATGTTATGAAGAAAGTTGTTATACCTGTATTGGTAGTGCTTGGTCTATGTGCAGCGTCAGCTAGCGCTTGGAATCCATTTAAGAAAAGTTCATGGAAAAAAACCTATGAGGGAGTAAAAAAAACAACAACAAGTGCTGTAGAAAAGGCTCCTGTGCCAAAAAAATGGAAACAACAAGCGCAGAAAGCGGGTAAAAAGGCAGAAGAATATGGCAAAAAATACGGCACAAAGGGATTTAAATAAAACAGGGGAATAAACTAAGCAAGAAAGGCTCTGGTAAATTTTTTGTTAGAGCCTTTCTTTAGTAAAAGGGGATAGTATGAAAAAACTCATTATACCTGTATTGGTAGTGGTGGGTCTATGTGCTGTATCAGCTCAAGGTGGGTGGTGGAACCCAAAAACGTGGGGGAAAAAAGCACAAGATACCTATAAAAAAGTTCAAGATAAGGGAAAAGATCTTTCCCAAAAAGTAAAAACATCATGGCAGACAACGAAAGAACGCGTAGGAAAAGCAAAAAAACAATTGGGTAAATGGAAAAAAGAGGTTGCAGAAAAAGTGAAAACATTTACAGAAACAGCGAAAACAAACTATAAAAATTATCTAGCAAAAGCAAAAAGCTTGAGGCAAGAAGCCGCACAATGGGCAAATCAACAGGGTGCAGTAGCACAAGCCAAATTTAAAGCATTGATGGTACAAGCGCAAGAGTGGGACAATAAAGCCCAAGCTGTCTTAAAAGGTACATATAAAAAAATGCAAGATACAAGAAAGGCCGTTGTTGATCGATGGAAGAGTTGGAAAAAGAAACAGGGGCCAAAGGCGCAAGAACAAGTTGAAGAATTGAAGGCAAAGGCTCAGCAATGGAAGGAAAAAGCTCAACAATGGTGGAAAGCAAATATGACGAAGAAAAAAGCACCGTTAGCAGCTAGCGCTTAAAGTATAGGCTTGTTCTAAAAGAAGAAAATAAAAAAGGCTCGGAAAAAACCTCCGAGCCTTTTTTATTTTTATAAGGAAATGGCTTTATATTTGCTGCAATCAGCTATTGAATGTTTAATATCTCCGGCTCGTGCAGGCTTAAAAATAATTGCTTTATTGTATTGTGGAAAATCTTTCTTGAGCATATCAATGAGTTCAAATAAATTGATACTTTTTCCCGTTCCTACGTTAAAGATTTGTCCATTCATTTGATCATTTTTTAACATGGCCAAGGTAAGGTTTGCTTCTGCTACCTTTGTGACTGGAATGAAATCTCTTGTTTGCAATCCATCTCCAAATATGGTGAGAGGAAGATCTTTTTTCATAAGATCGGTAAATTTAGCGACAACAGCGGCATAGGCTCCATTTGGATTTTGTCGGTCTCCAAAGACATTAAAGTATCTTAAAACGATTGTTTTTAGTCCAAAATTGTCTGCATACTGCTTAAAAAGGAGTTCGCCTATACGTTTAGAGGTTCCATAGGGAGATTGTGGATCACAGGGCATATTTTCTTTGCATATATGTTCTGTGTTGCCGTATACGGCTGCAGAAGAAGATAGGGCTAGGCGTTCTACACCGTTTATACGTGCTGCTTCTAATATGTTACAAGTACCATCTACATTTGTTTTATGACATGCCATTGGGTTTTTTACGGAATCTGGAACTGATATAAAGGCTGCCAAATGGAAGATAACTGCTTGACCTTTTGTTGCCTCGAGACATGCTTCAAAATCCTCTATACTTTTGTTTATAAATCGTATGGAATGTATAACCGGTTTTAGATTTTCAATATCTCCGGAGGAAAGGTTGTCTATAACCGTTACTTTTGCCCCTATTTCTACAAGTTTGCGGGTTATGTGTGATCCGATAAATCCTGCACCTCCGGTTACAAGTACGGGTAGATCTTTATAAAACTGTTTCATTTTTTCTAGTTTCCTTTTTTCTATGGTGGCTGAAGCTGATATAACAATTGAGCAGATAGTGATTGAAAAGAGTGTTTTTAGAATGACTTGTTTCATAATTTCCTTTCATTTGTTTTTGAAACAATATTTGTTATTTTTTCTTCGTTTTGCATAGCAAAAATGAGTTGATCGGCTATGGCTTTTCCATCTAAGATTGCCTCTTGCATACTCGAGTATTTCCATTGTCCATATCTTCCGATTGAATATATACCATATTCATTGAGCCGTTTGTGTATGTGGGGCAGATTTTTTTCTCTCCAAAAATCATAAATGACGTATGCATGATTGATATGGCTTATTTTTTTTGTGAGAATATCATGTTCGGTGATTCCAAAATGTTTTTTTGTTTGTTCCAAAGAGTATTTGAGCTTCTGAGAGATAAATTGTTTTGATCTATTAAGTGCAGAGAATTCTCCATATAAGCAGCTGCAGGAGCTAGGTGCCATTGATGCCGAAAAATTATTATAAAAGCCTAATCGATAAAAGGGGGTTTTCTTGTCTGGAAAATAGATCCAGTGTTTATCTGAAAGTTCCTTGCATATACCAAGATTGAAATTTATAACGCTGTTACATAGAAGCTTTTCAGATGCATTTTGTAGGTAGGAAGATGGTTCCCCTTTTAATTTTTGTAAAAGTAGATTGAGAGGTATTGTATTAATTAGTATATCAAATGGTTGTATATGACCATTTTCAAATACAACCGTTTTGTTTGTAAGATCAACCAGTTTTAAGCAATATTGGGTATGGCATTTGTTTTTGATCTGACTTGCAAGTTGTGTAACAAAATAATTAATACCGCCTTGTTTAGGGTAAAAAAAAGTTGCATTATATCCGACAGTTGTTGTTTTTTCTTTGATTGAGCCGCTGATGATTTCTTTCAAGGACGTTTTGGGAACAAAACGGGAGGTCCAACTAGATGCTATTTTTTTAGGACTATAATCAAATAGTTTTTCTTGATAAGGAAAGAAAAAGTGTTTAGCCAAACCACGGCCAAAGTGTTGATTGACCCATGTATCATAGGCTTGTTTTTTATTTTTATATGTTTTTCTTTTAATAAATCCTTCTATGCAATCAGTGATCACATGGGATGGGAGTCCATATAGATTGGTTTGATACGGATAAGGTGTATAGGTGTTATATGAATATATAAAGGAGCGCCTTGTTTTTTTATGAAAATGTTCAAAACCGATGAGTTTATCAATGAAATGGTTAAAATAATTATCATTAATATGTAAAAGGTGGCCTGTAAAATCAAAAGTGAAGCCATCTTGATTTGCAGATCTGCAAAGGCCTCCAATAGAATCTTCTTTTTCATATAAGGTATAATCATAATAACCGTTTTGTTCTAAGTGATATGCTGTGGATAATCCGGTAAGCCCTGCACCTATGATTACTATTCGGGTCATGTATCTCCTTAGTTTTTTGTGAAAAAGGTTCACATATTTATAAGGCAAAAAGATGAAAAAGTCTAGTATAAACTTTTTTTAAAGGAGCCTATTTATTGCTTTTTTGTTTTGTTATTTTGTAATATTAAAAATAATGGTTAGTTTTATATTTTTTATTTTTTTAGAAGGAGTAAAAATGAATGTCAAAAAAGTAACACTTATTGGTATAGGGGTATGTTTTTTGTCCTTTATCAATCAACATGCAATGGATGTTGGCATAAGATTGAGAAGGGCAGAGAGTGAATTGCGCGGATTGGAACAGAAAATCATTCAGTTAAAGGCGCAAAATAGAGGGGAAAAACTCTCCGATAGAGTGGACGTTAAGCCATTCACTCGTAAGAAAATTGAAAAAACGAAAGAAATAATGCGGTTGCGGAGAGAGGTGACTAAACAGGAGAAAACTCGTAAGTGGAGGCAGAAGCAAATGGCCAAAAGACTGGCACAAAAAAGAAAAGAGGAAGAGAAAAAAAGAAGAAAACTTGAAAAGCTTATGCAAGAGAAGAAAAAACTTGAAGAAGAACGAAAACAAATGCAACAGAAGCAAGAGCAAGAGAGGAAGAAAAAAGAGGAAGCGCTGCAAAAGAAAACGGAGGAAGAGAAAAAGAAATTGCTGCAAGAGCTGAAAAAACAACAGAAAGAACAGAAAAAGAAAAAAGAGGTCGCATTAAAGAAAAAGCAAGAAGAATTTAAAAAATTGAAAGAGGAAAAGATTAATCATTTTATGCAAAATTATGAAAAACTAAAAGCAGAATATGAAAAAAACAAAGCTAAATTGAAGTCTGTTATTACAATTGAAGAAACGGTTAAAAAGAATCTTGCTAAAGCAAAAGAGCTAGGAGATAAGATATTTATTGAGTTTTTTGGAAGAATGTTTGATTATATATATAAAATACGGGTATTATCCCGGTCAGTAGATCATGATTTGCAGATTATGCTAAAAAAAGCAAAAATATTGCTTGGAGAATTAAAAAAAGAGTCTTTTGTTAATTTCAAAGCATTAGATGAGTTAGCTTTGTCCAGTACTGAGCTAACGGAAAAAATTAAAGAGAAAAAAGATAAGCGAGAAATGTTATATGCATTTTATACCAACCAAGAAGACTTATTGAAGCAAGAAAATGAACGGAGAAAGAAGAAAAAAAAGGGAGGAGTTGTGGCCAAATTTAAGGGATTGTTCTCAAAGAAAAAGCAGAAAAATTAGATCAATTATAGCTTTAGATGAGAGAGAAGCTGCGGTTATATCCGTAGCTTCTCTCTTTTAGCTGAAAGCTTTTTCTTGAGGTTTTTGCTTGCTTGTGCGGCCTTTGGGCCTTTTTGCCAGCTTATTACCGGATAAATTCAATTTGAAAGACTTTTCTTGTCAGAAATCTTTTTATTTGTTATTATAGAGTCAAATTGGATGGTTTTATTTTTATAATTGTGATATTCAGGAGGTTATTTAATGAATATTAAAAAAACGATAATTTCTAGTTTTATTTTCCTTTTATGTTCTTATAATATTGCTTTTGCAATGGATAAAGGGGAAAAATTAAGAGTTGCATATCGACAATTAGCGACATTAGAGAGGAAAGTTGCACAATTAAAACAGCAAAACAGAGGTAAAGTGGGCTCCAAGAGGGTAAGTGTACAACCTTGGACAAGAAAGAAGATTCGTAAGATAGCTGAAATAATACGACTAAGAAGAGAGCGAGACAGTATTGCAAGAAGGCATAATGGTATAGTTAAAAAGAAAATAAAAAAAGTAATAAAGAAAAAACGAATTGAAAGCAAAAATAGAAAGGCTTCAAAGGGTGTCGGTAATGATGGTCTTTCAAATGAAGCCAAGAATCGCCTATCAATAGATAATGATGGAAATAATCAACCAGGATTGGAACCAACGATACAAAAGCCACAAAATATATTTTCTCAAGAGCAATACAGGTGTTTTATTGAAGAAAAACAAAACCTATTGCGTTTCTTTCTTATGTTGCGAGAAGACATTATTAATCTAGAAAAAAATATAGATAACAACTTAATTAAAGGCCTCGAAGAAGACAAAAAAGATGCTTCTAAAGAAGATAAAGCAAAAATCAGGCTGCGTATTCAGAATCTTATTGAACAAGTTGAAAGTGTGCATGGTAACATAAGAGGTAATTACAATATTGCCGATAGATTAGATTTGAATAATGAAATAAATATAGAAGAGGTAAGGAAAGAGTTTAAACGTCTTATGTTTTCTAGTTCGCTAATTGAAGGTGATATTAACAAGCTTAGAATGAGATTTGAACAAATAGCGTTTGATATACAGAATTTAGAGCCTGAAAGAAATCAAGAAAATACTACTTTACATGTAGTTGTCCCCAATTGTCCATTAGATAATGATTCAGATGACGATGATTCTGATAACAAAGAGGACAATTCAGATGGGAAAAGTGATGGCCGAGATAATCTATTTGGTGGAAATGATGGTAATGGGCCGAATAAAACAGATAGTGTTGGTAGTCAAAATGGCAATAATGGTTTAAATATAGGTGGAAATGGCTCTAGAAAACGTAGCAAATCTGTTAGAGTTAATACTAACGCCTTCGGTAATACTCGCAATCAGGATGTAAACATAGGTGAAAATGGGCGCAATAAACGAAGCAAATCGGTTGGTGATGCACCAAATCCTTTTGGCAATACAAAAGTTAGCAGGGGTGTGAATACAGGTGGAAATGGCGTTAAAAAGTGTAATACATCTACGGGTAACAATACAAACCTTGGTGAGAACAACGGTAAGGGTGCAAACACTGGTGGTAATAGCCGTAAGAAGAGAACAAGGTTACGCAAATCAAGAGGTCGTCGCACTAGAGGTGGTAAAAGCAAGGGTAATGGTAGGTCCGGTGGAAATGGTCGAAGACCAAATAAAAACTCTAATAAGGGTTCTTTGCCTAAGCCAAAACAACTGAAAAAAGTAAAAAAAGTAAAGAAGATGCAAGATGTACTCAGGCGTTTTGATCGATTCTTTAGAGAATTTAAAGAATTAATTAAAGGGTTAAAAAAAGATTACGCACAAGATTATCTTTATATTAATTTAGCTAACTGCAATATGTTATTGCATGAAATAATAACCTACTTTGATTACAGTCAATTTGCTAAAAATGATTTTGCAAGTATACAAGGTAACGCTAGAGTAAATAATATGTTAGAAGCTTTCAAGTCTGCTTTTAATGCTATTGGATCAGCTCTTGGTACAGTAAGCGATAGTATAAGACTTGGCCGATATGAATATGCTTTAGAAATTATTAAAAAATCATATAATCAGGTTGCAGCTTCCATTAAGAAAATATTTAATGATTACAGAAAGACCGTTAGGCTGATTAAAAAAGCAGATATTGCATTAATTATTGATTTGGTCAATAGGTTTGAAAAATTGACTGGTAAAAAAATAAAACCAAGAAAAAAGAAGAAGAACAAGGTATATTTTTACGGCATGCCGTTTTAAAAAAACTAAATCAAAAATAAACGAGATCCCTGGTGAATTACACCGGGGATTTTTTTTGAATGATAATTACCTTGACAGCTTTTTCTTTTTTTTATTACGTTGATTATCAAGTTGTAGAGTCTTGTTTATAAAAAGGGGAATTTGGTAATGCGTATCAGGAGCATATTATTTTTAAATGTGGTTATTCTTTTGGGCTTTGGGGCTAAAGTATTTTCTATGAGCGTGGCAGAAAAACTTAAAAAAGCACAACAAGAACTAAAGAGCTTAGAGGATAAAATCTCAGAATTAAAGCTCTCCAATAGGGGGAAAAAGATTAGCCTTAGAACAGATGTAAAGCCATGGACGCGAAAAAAGATTTCAAAAACAAAAGAAATAATGCGCTTGCGCAGGCAGCGTGATGTGGCCGCAAAAACCAAAAAGAGAGATTTGGATGAGGAGAAAAGAAAAGAGCAACAGATCAAGGAGCAAAAAAGAAAGCAGGCTGAAGAAAAAAACCGACAAGAGTTCTTGAAAAAATTATTAAAAGATAGAGATGATTTGCTTGATAGTCTAAAAGGTTTGATGAGTGATCTTGAAAAAGAACTGAAAAAAACTGAAGAGTTAAAGCCTATGCTTGTACCTCTCTTGAAGGATTTACCAAAATTTCCTTTTGGGGATGAAGAAATTAAAGGTGATATTCAGAAGTTGCGTGAAGAAATGCAAAATGATTTAAAAAATAAAGATGACAATCATAAGGGTATTCCAAAAGAAAATTTAGGTGAGTTAACTATAACAAAAATAAATATAGTAAAAGATCAAATAGAAAGATTAAAGACGCTTATAGAAAAAAATAAAAAAGAGATTGAAGGGTTTAAAAAAAGACAGGTTGCCATAGGGGATAAAATTAAGAGTTTCAAGAAGAGGATTCTTGGCGGCTTGTACGATTATTACAGTAAATTGTGGTATAGGTTTTCAAATAGAAGATCTAACAAGGTTCTAGCAGTAGGTACTGGAGGGGCGATAAGTGATCTTATTGTTTCTCTTGAGCGTCGCGGAAATGAAATTGAAAAGTTGAGTGGTGATTTGATAAAAGAAGAAAAAAATATCCCCAAAGAAACAACTCAACAAATAAGAGGAAAAATTAAAGAATTGCAGAAAAAACAAAAAGCATTGTTAGTAGAAAAGAGAGATAAGGTATCAGAAGTTAATGCATCTTCCCAGCAAGATAAGAAAATAAAAGAGAAATATAAGAATCGTGAGGCAATTGTAGCAGGTAATTTTGATGAAGGCAAAAGGGGGTTGCTGAAGGAGATAGGCTATTTAGAGGGGCAGATAAAGCGATTAGATGGGGAGCTATCAAGTCTTAGTAATTTTACCGAAGACAATAAGAAAAAAATAGATGATGTTAGAAATAATATTACCTTGATTAATAATGCATTAACAGCAAAGACAAAAGAGGCAGAGCAAAATCTTAGAAAGTTAATAGGTGACTATAATGAAAAGAAGCGTGCATTTAAAGCTTTGCTTGATCAAATATTTTATGCGCCATTCTTTAAGCACCTAAAAACTGCGGATGATTTATCAGATAAAATGGACAATGAATGCATTGAGCGCTTGAATGATATAAACGACAATAAGCTAAAGGGCTTAGTTGATAACGTTGAAGAGCTTGGCAAGGGAGAGGTTAGACAAAAATTAGAGAGTGATATTAAAGGATTACAAAAGAAAATCAATGATTTGCTTCAGGAAAAGAAAAAGGAGAAAATTGAAATTAAAAATTATCACGCTGAAAAGGAAAAAATATTGAAAGCTTCTCAAACTAGTGTAGATATTACAAGTTTGAAAAAATCATTTAAAATTAAAGAAAAAGAATTGAAAGAGGTGACAGCATCATTAGCAAAAGAAATTCCAGGTTTACAAAAGTTTATACAAAAGAAGAAAAAAATTATTGAAGACAATAAGAAAAAAATAGATATAGTCGAAAAAGATATTGGGCAGACTAATGAAAAAATAAAAAAGGCTAATGTTCAAGAGAATCTGATTAGCACATTATTCCGTGTTTATCAAAAAAGGATATTGCTATTTAAATTTTCATTAGATAAAATGCCTAATTTGCTTACAAGATTAGATGATGATTGCATTAATCCATTACAAAATTATAAAAATAAAGCAATTGAGATGCAGCAAAACTTGAAGGATAAGGTTGAAGGTAAGTCATATGAGAAGAGTGAATTTCAAAATATACTAGAACGGTTTAGCATTTTATATAAGGATATAAATGAGACACTGGTTGAAAAAGAGAAAAAGAAACAAGAGATTACTAAGCTTTATGAGATACAGAAGGCTTTATTACAAAAGTCGATAGAAGAAAGTATTGTTATAGTAAAGAAAAATATTGGATTTGAAGCTAAGAAAAAAATATTAGAAGAGAAAAAAGATAATCTAAGCAAAGAAAATATAAAGCTAGATAAGTTAACGAATTTTACAAGTAAGTTTATTGAGGACAATGTAACCAATAAAATTAAGCCGATAGGCGAAAAATTTGAAGAAATAAATAAATTAATTGATGACTTGAAAGTTAAAGAAAAAAAAGAAGAAAAAATTGAAGAGGAGGAGGAAAAGCCTGAACCTCCAAAAACACCAACGAAGCCGATACAGGAACCGAAAAAGACGCCAAAAGAAGTAAAAAATGTTGAAGTTCCTAAAACATTGCGAGGAGTTATAACGAATTTTGGAATATTTAAGAGTAATTTTTTGGGATTTGAAGACTATATAAGAAGAATTAGAAAAGCTGTAAATAAAGAGAAAAAAGAGCGTAAATATCTTTATAAACAAAGTTTGTTTGATGTGTACTTGAATAATTGTCGAGTGTATTTATGGTCAATAATTAGATTCTTTGAAGGAAGTACAGGGCATTCAGGGCTAGGGCTTGATCCGTCTGCAAAAACAGATTTTGCAGATATATTTGGTCAGATGGCAGGCGTTTTTCAAGATACGCGTAAAAACCTTTTTACAAAGAAAGATAAAACATCTGTGCTTAATGGGTGTGATGCGATTTTTAAGATTATAAACGGTGTTCGTACGAGAGTTAAAAATATATATCTTCCAAAGTTGAAAGACTTTCAGAAAAAAACTAAGTTTAAACAACTTATGAAAGAACTTAACAGCTTTGCTGCGGGTAGTTCTGTATTTTAAGTAAATCAAAATTATTTTTTATATTTTGCCCCGGTTATGTGCCGGGGTTTTTTTTAAACAATTTGCTTGACATGTTTTTCTTTTTTTAATTACGATAATTAACAAGTTGTGGTGTTGTGTTTCTTTTTTAAAAAAGGGAGATTTTTTGATGCGTATCAAAAATATATTTTTCTTGGGATTAACAATTTTTTTAGGTCTTGGAACTAAAACGTTTTCTATGGATATTGGGGAACAACTAAGGCAGGCACAAATAAAGCTTGAAGATTTGGAGAAGCATATTGAAGAAGTGAAGGCTTCAAATATAGGGAAACATGTAAAAGAAAAAGATAAAGTAGCTGTAGGGCCTTTGCGCCGTGAAGCGCTTAAAATAAGGAAAAAAATACAACGGTTGCGTCGAGAGCGTGGACGTCTAGCTAAAAAAGAACAAATAAAAAAGAAGAAAAGAGACTCTGCGGCTGGTGACATAAAACGTCAAAATAAACGAAAATTTGACCAATTAATGGGAGACGTAAACGGTTTATTGGAACAATTGTTGACTTTGGCAGGTAGATTAAGGCGCTTAGGTGATGAGACTGGCCTATTAAGTAAGGAATTAGAAGAAGTTGAAAAAGAATTTAAGATAAAAGATACAAGTGTTATAAAAGAGCTTATTCGCAAATTGTTGCAATTTATTGGTCAAGATCGCGATAAAAAGATATCTACACATCTTAGGATATATAACGGGGCTAAGAAATTACCTGGCAATAATATAGAAGGTGCGATAGGCAAATTAAACGGATGGAAAGTTGAGCTTACAGAGCTTATAAATGAAAATACTAGAGATCTTAAGGAGTTTCAAGAGAGATATGAACAAATTAAAAGGATGATAGAGGATTTAAGACGCACCGGACTTGAGCAACGTAAAGAAGTTAATCTCTTAGGGCGAGAATATGCAGGACTTGTAAAACAAGTTCAAGAATTAATAAAAGCCAAAAGAGCGTTGATTGGTGCTATAGATGAAAAATGTATTGCTAAGCTTACTGTTGATCTATTTGGTTCCTTGACACCTTGGTTAACAAAAGAAATTGCAGAAGAAATAAAAAATAAAATAAAAATAGCAATTGAGCAAATGGAAAATGAAAAAGAACGTCTGCTGCGAGAAAAAAGAGACAAGAAGAAAGCTATTGGCAAAGAGTGTAATGAAAATACGAGGAAATTAAAGCGCTCAGAGCAAAAAGTTGAACAAGCTGAAAAGAAGGGGTTTGAGGCATATCGAAATACATTAAATGAAGAAAAAGTATTTTTAGGTGAATTTATTAGGTTATTACGAAACAACATTAACGATATTAAGTTGTTTATTGACGGTAATATAGCGGAAATAAACAAAAAAATCACACGAAGAATACAGAGACTTATTATTTCTATAACATCAAAATCGGAAAAAGATGCTCAAGAGTTGTCAAAATTCCTTAAAGACTATGCTGATTTGGTACGTGAATTTGAAGAACGATTAACAACAATAGATGGATTGCCAGATGTTATCAGGCGCGACTGCATCAATCCTTTGCAACAATTTGACATAAAACGTTTTTCTGAAGATTTTGAGAACAAAGTTAAGGGAAAAAGGTTTAAACAAAATATTAAGAAAATACGAGAAGATATACAAGGGTGCCTAAAGAAAAAAGAAGGTTTAATTGAAGAAAAGAACGATGAGATCATAGCAATTAGAAAGTATGCATTAGAAAAGACACGGCTGTTAGGAGGCTCTAAAGAAAGAGCCGATGTTTCTAAAATGAGAGCTTCATTTGAGCAGAAAAAAAAGACGCTTCAAAAAGAAATAGGGTTATTAAAACGCGAAATTGAAACGCTAGGACGGTATATAAACCAAAAAGACATCTTTATTAAAAAGAATATAAGAGATATAGAAGGACTAAGGGAAGAGCTTGAGAAGATTGTAAAAAGAATGCAAGGCTTAATAGAGATTAAGCCAAAAGTACAAAAACCAAAGCCAAAAAAAGTAAAAAAAGTAAGCAAAATAAGTGGCGCAGTAAGAAGATTCAATGATTTTATGGAGTATTTTAATCTTTTGATGACCGAATTAAGAAGCCCAAATAGGCGCCCATCATTTTATCATGTTTATCTTGTCAACTGTAATAAGTTCATTGATGTAATTCTAGCATATTTTGAGGGTGGGGCAGCATACAAAGAGCTTAGGGGTCTTATTGATAATGCTAGACTTAAAGTTGTTATCGACTCTTTGAGTAGAGCATTTGGAGCTCTTAGAACGGCTCTAGGTACGTTAGGTTCTCAAGTAAGCGCGAAAAAGTTTGATGAAGCAACCCGTGCTATAGAAAAGGCGTATAGTAAGATCTCTACACCCGCAAGAATAATTTTTCACGGAAAAAATCCGTTAAAAGCAAGGAAAGAAATAAATGCTATAAAGGCATTGATACAAGGTCTTGAAGAATTTACCGGTCGAAAGATAATAAAAAAGTAAAAATAGAGTATTAAACGAACTCAATAAAAATCCCCGGCTATCTGCCGGGGATTTTTATTTTTTTTGATTGCCTTAAAAGAATCTAAGCGGTAGTTTATAGAGAGTTTATTTTATATAAATAATGTGAACTTGACCTAAGCAATAGTTTTTATCTAAATTTTTTCTAAAAACTAAACGAAATTTTCTATAAGGATCTTGTATCCTTTGACAAGCTCAGGGCGAACGGAATGTAATAAATTTTTATAAGAAGCAAAATTTGTATATAAAAAAAGCATTTGATTAAAGGGGTACTATGGAAAAAATAAAATATCCGTATGGGCAGGTTGATCCTCATGCCATTGTTGAACTCATTGCAAGTACAGCTATTCATAGTGAACAGTATCAAACTGATCAAATGCCAGCTTTATCTGCGCGGGTATCTCATGCTGCAAGTGGAAAAACAGGAATGAATCCTGATAGAGACAAAAAGCTCATGAATTATTTAGCAGAAAATCTTCATATGTCTCCATTTGAGCATCAAAGTGTTACCTTTAAGGTTACTTTACCTTTATTTGTTGCCAGAGAATGGATGCGGCACAGAACGCAATCATATAATGAAGTTTCTATGCGTTATTCAAGCGATCCGGTTGGCAAGTTTTATATTCCTCAAGAATGGCGATTGCAAGCAAAAACGAATAAGCAGTCGAGCCAGGGGGTCGTTCAAGATCAAGCAGGGTGTACCACAATTTTAAAGGAAGCGTATCAAAATTCGATTGAGGCGTACAAAAAGTTGTTAGAAAAGGGTGCGTGTCGAGAACAGGCCCGTCTTGTTGTTGCGGTGGGAAATTACACTGAATTTTATGCAACGGCAAATTTGAGAAACTGGATGGCATTTTATAAGCTTCGCATTGCCTCTGATGCCCAATGGGAAATACGGCAATATGCTCGTTGTATAGGTGAATTTTTGCATGAAATGTGGCCAGATTCTTGGGATTCCTTAAAAAAGAGTTTATAAGTTAGTGGGTTGCGGATAGGTTGGCGATTTCTTTTTTCTTTGCATGAAAAGCTCCAAGGGTAAGGCGTAAGTCTTTTTCCTCTAGGTGTTCTTTATACTGCATCGGGAGTGTAGAGGTTTCTATATCAAAGTGGCCCTTTTTTATTTTTTCTTCTAAGTTTTTTGGAATCGTAAGAACAAGAGAGAGTGTGTTAACGGTGTAAAGTGTTTTTGGTTTTTGGAATCTTAAAATTAGTTTTTGTTCGGACTTTTTCCATACACTATCGCATATGAGGTATTTTTCTATTGGCATAAACTCTCCATAGCTGTCTTTTTCGTATAAAGAGGCCAGAAGGTTGTTAACCTTTTCTCCTTTCCACACAATATGCAGTTCTTTGAGGGTAATATATTCTGGGGCCTTTTTTTTGAATGTTATATCACCTGCCAATATCCACTTATCGTCAAAAGCTTTACGGGTATTGTTTTTTTCAAGGTCTTCCCATTTAGGTTCTACAACAATAGAAAACTGATCTGTTTTTTCTTTGCTTCTTAGTGGAAATGACATTGCCGCACAAATAAGAACAATATAGCTTGCGCGCTTCATATCCTTTTACCAACTTTTTTTAGGCGGTTAAACATTTTCTCCAAATCTATGATAGCATATGAAAATGAAAATCGTTAATAATTTTATAAAAACATTAGAATAGGTTGTTGTATAGCAATAAAAAGGCCGCACTTTTTATGTTTTTATGCAAGTTCGGCAGATTGGGTAGTTTAATTTTTTCTTAAACCATCTTTGAATACAATTTTTGTTGAACGTATGTGTGCAAGTAGAAGGATTGATTATATTATCGCATTACTGCTCCTGCAGGGATAAAAAAGCGGATAGGAATAAGGTATTTGTCTGTGCTTAAATAGTTTGGTACTGGAGGGAATGAGCTGCTTGCATCTGCAATAGCAAATTTCATAAATTCGTCAAATTCTATTTTTCCAGAAGAGTTTAATATTTTGAGAGCAGAAAGGCGGCCGTTTTTAGCCAGAAGAAGGTTGATGTCAACGGTGAGCGTTTGGTTTGGCTGTATTGGTTGCAAGAATGCGACCGAATTTCTTTTTATTTTTAATGTGGTCTGTATGCATGCGAGCACTTTACTGACGTATCTTTCATGTTTAAGTTGTTCTTCTGTTGGTACCCCTTTTGCACTTTGTGTGTATTGTACCAAGTTGGCTCCTTGTTGCTTGGAAAACTTTAAAAAACCTTTAGAAAGATCAGAAAGAGATAGTTTTTTCTTGGGGGCGGGTGGAGGTCTAAGCATCTCTATTTTTCTTTTAGGTTCGACTTTGGGTTTAGGAGGTCTTTGAATAGGTTTTGGGGGTGGAGGTATAACCCTAGGTCTTGGCTTGATTTTGCGCACGGTGGGAGTTTTAATTTCTTTTTTTATTTCTATTTTAGGAGGTTCTTTTTTTGTAATATCCTCTTTTTCTTTAGGTTTTGGAGGCGTTTTGGGTTTCTCTTGGGGGCTGGCGGGCGCTTTTTTTTGTTCGGGTTCTTTGGGCTTGGGAGGTTCAGGTTTTATTTGAGGTGCGTTTTTTTTGGGAGCCGCGGCACCTTTAAGACCCTGAAAGGCTGGTAGTGGCTTTGGTTTTGGCTTCGGTTTCGGTTTTGGCTTTGGCTTCGGTTTTGGCTTTGGCTTCGGTTTTGGTTTGGGAGGCCGAGGTCTTTGTTTGAGTAGGACAGGGGCAGGCTTTTTTAGAAAGCTTGGGGTTTTATCTGTATCGTAAAGCAATGTAAATAATGCACCCAAGCCGATTATATGTAAAATAATAGAGGCTATAAGAAATTGGGTTGCTTTACTGTCTTTTTTATAATCTTTCAAAATACGACCCGTCTTTTAATTGCTTCATTTTTCATTTTTATTTTTTGGTTGCTAATCTTTTGTTTTTAATAGAGTAGAACATTGTAAGAAAAATAGAAAAGCTTTTTCTTTTTTTGTGTTAAAATAACGCGAGTTCGATAATTATGGATATAATGATCTATAAAAATTTTGACTTAAAGCATGAGAAAAAACCCAATCCGCTCATCCTGAGCCGCCAGGCTTCGTCTGGCGTGTCGAAGGACAAGATATTCCGTTAAAAAATTCTTTAAAAGTAAAAGTCAAAAATAAATAGTAAAATGTTTTTTTATAAGGTTAACATTGTCCTTCGACATGTCCTCTTTGCCCTTCCCAAAGCTCAGGTCTACATCGGACGGCTCAGGATGAGCGGAGGTGCGAATGTTGTTTCTGACCGCTAATTTTAGGTGATTTGAATTTTCGAATTCACGTTAAAATAATAATAAGTTCTCTAAAAAAGTATGGGGGATTTTTATATGTATCAAGATTAAGATGCACTTTTTTCAGGCAAAAGGCGTATGTGAACAATTCCCTTTTTCTTTATCAGGCTCCAGCTGTGATGAATTTGATGTTCTTTGCTTCCAGGTTGGTGTAAAAATTTTAATATTTCGTCAAGAAAGCTTTCACTTACAGGGAACTTTACCTTTTGTCTGCAAAGCCAGTGCATGACAACAGTGTATTGAAGGACGGGGGCAAGGCTCAACAGCTCCTTTATGTTTACAAAGAAAACTCCTTTGTTTTCGGTTGATAGCTTGTTGAATGTTTCTGCGGCGAGAGCTTGTAAAAATTGGTCTGTTTGGGAAAGTCTCTCTAATGTTTCTTTGAACTTCGTGTCAAATCGATCATCGCATTTTTTAAGCGCTGGGAGAACGAATTTTCTTATTCTGTTGCGCAAGAATTCTTCAGAGGTGTTACTAGGATCAACTAAGTATGGAAGATTATTTTGATGTAAAAAATCAATAATATCTTTTTTGTTGATCTCTAAAAGAGGGCGAATATATGGGCCATATTTTGGCTTCATAGCTGTAAGGCCTGATAGTGCTGAACCTCGAATAAGCCTAATGAAAAAGGTTTCTTGTTGGTCTTGGGCGTGGTGTGCCAAAGCAATAAGATCAGCTTGTTCTTCTTTTTTTATTTTTTCTAAGAAATAACGTCTTGCGCGTCGGCCTAATTCTTCTTTAGAACCGCTAAATTTTAATTTTAAGCAAAGATCTGAAATCTTACCTTCTGCCAGGGGCACTTTATATTTTTTTGCAATGTTGCGGCAAAATTGTGTGTCCTTTGACGAGTCTTTTCGCCATTCATGATCAAGATGCGCCGCAGTGAGTTTTTTTATTTTACCGGCATGTAATAGTTCAGTTAAAAAATGAAGCAAGAATACAGAATCTGGGCCTCCAGATAAGCCTAAGATAATGTGACTGTCTTTGGTGATAAGATTATATTTTTTAATAAAATTATTGATTTGCACAAAAGGCTCCATGTCTTTAAAGGCTGGGGATGAGGGGGTGTTATTTGTTGCAGTAGTATCGTGGTTTTTAAGTCGTGATAGATTATTTAACGTTCTTTTCATTTCTTTTTTGTTTTTTCTTTTGTTTTCTTTTCCATTTTTCTATACATTTTCTGCGCTTATTGCGTGCTTTTTTTTTGTGTTTAAAGTTATGACTTTTGTTGTATCTCTTTGGGTTTTTACTTCTAGTAAGCCTTTGAGAGTTTTTCCTTTTAGATATATACTTTCTTGCAAAGCAGGAATTTCTAAACATGTTAAAAATTGAACTTGCTTCTTGGATTTCATATTCCAAGTCTGCTTTTTCTTTTCTTTTGGAAGCATAACATGGTATTGAAATAAAAGCTATTGCTGCTGCAATTATGGCTTTATTTAGATGATTCATTTCCCCTCCCCCTAAGTATTTAGGTTGATACTTTATCTAATGTTAAAGTAAAAAATGAATGTTTTCATGTAAAGGCTTTTTCTGGTTTGTTTATTTTAGTAGTTGTTTGAGGGGATTTTATAAAAAGATATATTTTTATATCACATCTATTGGGTGTTTGCTAATATTGAATACATCTACAAAGTCAGTAAAAATATTGCGTTTTCTAAATGACTCATCTTTCCAGCTTCTTCTTCTTTTTTTTGATTTCCATGATTTAAATGTGTTTGGGGGAAATTTTGATTTTTTCTTTTTGTTTCGACGAAATTTTTTTTTGTGAAGTCTTCTATTTTTCTTTGTTTTAAGTTTTCTTTTCATGCAGATAGTATGGGAAGCGGTAATTAGTGGCAAAAGAGAGAGAAGAAGTATTATTATTTTTTTCACGTTTACCTCACAGTTAAAAATTTTGAAATAAACCATTTAATTTCTATTTAAATAACATTTTGAAGAAGATAATGCAATAAACATAAAAAAGAACCTAAAAAATTCCCAGGTATCATAATTTTTTAAAAATGATTTTGTATACTATTTTTTTATTTGTTCTGATAGGTAAAAAGGGCGTCTAGGAACTTCCTAGAAGCTCTTTTTATTGTCCGATTGATATATTATGTAACAATTAGTTGAAGACCCAAGTGTTTTCATCAGTGTTTTGTAGTTGGTTTTCAATGTTGCTTTTTTCCTTTTTCTTTGCGGCTTTTTTTATTATTTGATTATCCGTACCTTTTGTTTCATTTCTTTTTTTTCTTTTTCTTTTGCTTATCTTTCCATTTTTTTTCTTAGGTGTTATTTTTTTTTGTTTGATTGTCTGAGGAAGATAGATCTCTTTGTAGTACTGTTCTTTTTCATATTCTGTTGCGTAGTCTGCTTCTTCATATTCATCTGCATAATTATCAAATCCATTTTCCATGCTAAAGGTAGGAGAAGCGAAAAGTAATGATAACAAAGTTATCAAAGCGATTTTTTTATTCATAATAAACCTCTTTTTTTTAAAATATTAAAAAATGTAAACATGTATTGTAAATACAGAATATTGTTTTATAAGCTTTCTTTTTTTTACTAAAAATGAAGCATTACAACAATTTGTGTGATTTCAAAATAACGTACCTCCTTTATATTTATTATTAAACAATAAAAATATATGAGCTTTAATTATACAAAAAGACACAAGATTGTCAACCCCTTTTGCCTTTAGTGCGCCATAAAGCGCTTTTTGTTTCTGTTTGTCATGGGCGAGCCGCAGGGTTTTTGTGTGCTAATTGTAATTTTTAGCTGAAAATGGTTGATGGTTATAATTGCCTATGCAGCGATACATCGCTTGCATAGGCAATTATAGTTGTTTTTTGACTTGGCAGGGTTAGTTTTCTTTATATATCAAGATTTTTAACAAATTGGCCAAATTTCTCGATATATTTTTTTCTTCCGGCAACATCATCACCCATAAGCTTCGTGAACCATAGGTCTGCTTGGAGTGCGTCTTCTATGCTTACTTGCAGGAGTGTTCTTGTTTTTGCGTCCATAGATGTTTCCCAAAGTTGATCCGGGTTCATTTCACCAAGACCTTTATATCGTTGGATAGACATATATGGCTTGCTTAATTTTGAAATAGCTCTAATAAGTTTCATGACTCCTTTGTTGGTGATTGCTCGATCTTTGTTGATAACTTTAAGGGTCCATGTATTGTCTTGAATTAAAGATATTTTTTTAAGTATTTCTATGAGTAGTTGTGTTTCTTGGGCGCTGAAAAAATCTAATGATACTTGCCATTTTTGATTTAACATTTTAAATACAACAAAAAGTTGTGCTAATTCTTCTTCTTCAGGCGACTGATCTTCTATTGTAATTTCATAGTCGTTAAACGTTTTCTTGAGCCCTTCAATTAAGATTTCTGTTCCAACTTGAGGGTTCCATGGATTTTGATTTAGGAACTCTATGAGTTGGTGGCAGTGTGAGTAGGCTATGTTGAAATTCGCCCCTTCGTGTTTAATGTGGTCAGCATAACTTTGTATTTCATCCAGTAGATGGTGCCATTTTTCGGTTGAAAGCTCTTTGTTTTCAATTAACAAGCTTGTTTGTTCTTTTGCCCAGTCGAACAAAAATTGCTCCAGTGCTTTGTCATCCTTAAGATATTGTTCTTTTCTTCCTATTTTTGCTTTATACAGTGGCGGTTGCGCAATATAGAGATATCCTTTCTCTATGAGTGGCTTCATATGTCGGAAGAAAAAGGTAAGCAGTAAAGTTCGAATGTGTGATCCGTCAACGTCAGCATCAGTCATAAGGATTATTTTGTGATATCTAGCCTTGTCAGGATTAAAGTCATCACTAAGTCCTGCGCCGATGGCAGCAATAAGTGATTTTATTTCTTCGTTTGAAAGCATTTTGTCGATGCGAGCTTTTTCTACGTTAAGAATTTTACCTCTGAGGGGCAAAATTGCTTGATTGTTTCTATCTCTACCTTGTTTTGCTGAGCCGCCTGCAGAATCACCCTCAACTATGAATAATTCAGTGTCTTCAGGGTTTTCATTAGAGCAGTCTGCGAGTTTTCCTGGAAGAATAGCAGATTCTAAAACTGTTTTTCTTCTGGTGAGTTCGCGAGCTTTTTTTGCAGCTTCTCGTGCTCTTTTGGCCATCTCGGCTTTTTGCAGGATTCTTTTTGCTATAGAAGGGTTTTCTTCAAAAAAGGTATCTAGTGCTCCAAAGGTCCATTTGTCTACGATTCCCTTGATTTCACTGTTTCCAAGTTTAGTCTTTGTTTGACCTTCAAATTGAGGTTCTGGAATCTTTAAATTAAGAACACATACGAGGCCTTCGCGAACATCGTCGCTTGAAAGGCTTTCGCCGGGTTTTGATATCTTTAAGCTCTGTGCTTTTTTATTGCTGACTTTTGTTAAAGCAGATCTGAATCCAGAAACATGTGTTCCGCCCTCAATTGTGTTTATATTATTAACAAAGGCAAACAGTTGTTCTCCGTAGGCGTCATTATATTGTAATGCGACTTCAAGGATATGAGCGTCATCGCTTTTTTCAAAATGGATTATCTCTGAAAAAAGAGGATTTTTCTTTTCGTTTATATGTTTCACAAAGGAGACAATGCCGCCTTCAAAGAAGAACTCTTTGCTTTTACTTGTGCGTTCATCGGTTAATATAATTTTTAATTTTTTATTAAGAAACGCAAGTTCTCTTAGTCGAGCAGATAATGTATCAAAACTAAATACGGTTGTCTCTGTGAAAATTTTTGGGTCTGGATAGAAAGTGATGTCTGTACCGCGTTTTTCTGTTTCACCAACGACCTTGAGGGGCCCTGTTGGTTTGCCTCGTTTATATTCTTGCTTATAAATTTGCCCGTTTTGATAGATGGTTAATTCAACTTTTTCAGATAAGGCGTTTACAACAGATACACCGACACCGTGAAGGCCACCAGAATATTTATATGCATCTTTATCGAATTTACCGCCAGCATGTAGCTTTGTCATAACAACTTCTGCTGCAGATATTTTTTGAGTTGGGTGAATACCGGTTGGTATACCCCGTCCGTTATCTTCGACCGTACACGCTCCATCATTGTGAAGTGTTATGTGTATCGTATCACAATGACCGGCTAACGATTCGTCTACTGAGTTGTCTACCACTTCGTATACTAAGTGATGTAGTCCTCTTGGTCCTGTAGAACCAATATACATACCTGGTCGCTTTCTTACTGCCTCTAGTCCTTCCATAACTCGTATGGAGGATGCTTTATACTCTTTTTTATTCGATGGAGAATTTTTCGCCATATTTTTCAACTCCTGCCCATTAAAAGACTTATTAGCCAAGATTTGAAATCTTTTCTTTATTTCTAAGGTTTAAAGACTATATTTGCGTGAGATTTTGCAAAATAATGTTTATATGTATTCCAAAACTTGTTACTATGTTTACTGATGATAGTATAATGTATTTTATAAATTTTTTCTACTTTTCAAAAAAATGAAAAATGGCACAGAATAAAAAGAAAGAAGATTCTTATTATATGATGCGTGCAATTGAGCAGGCTGAAAAAGCATTGGGAAAAGACGAGGTTCCAATTGGAGCTGTCGTAGTTGACCCAGAAGGGAGCATTGTCGCCAGAGCGTATAACAATGTGCATAAAAAGGGTTGTCAAACAGAACATGCTGAGATAAGGGCTATTAAAAAGGCTTGCAAAAAGATAGGTGACTGGCGCCTAAATGGGTATGCCTTATATGTTACGCTTGAGCCCTGTTCTATGTGTATGGGGCTTATACGGCTATGTCGTTTTTCTAAGCTGTTTTTCGGGGCCGACTCACCTCTTTTTGGGTATCGTCTTGACAATGATACGGACCTTGATGTATACAAGAAAGATACGGTTAAAATTCAAAAGGGGATTTTAGCAAAGGAGTCAGTAGATATTTTGAGGCGCTTTTTTAAAAAGAAAAGGAAGGAAAGTGGGAAGAAGCAGAGGTAGTATTTTGAAATCATCTAAAGACATGAACAAAATAAAAAGAAGTTTACTTGATAGAAAACAAGAACTTGAGGTGCAACTTGCAGATATACATGATGAAAAAAATCCTGATCCAACAGGTCAAGATTTAGGTGATCAAGCTATGACTTCTATAATGGAAAACCTAAGAAACTCTTTGCAAGACACAGAGTTGAATGAATACAATCGGATCGTAACGGCTTTACAGATGATTGAAGAGGGATCATACGGTGTTTGTATAGATTGCCATAGGTCGATCTCTGAAAAACGTTTGTTGTCGTATCCCAATGCAACAAGATGTGTGGCATGCCAAGAGGAGTATGAAGAAGGTACAATGGCTTAAATTTAGGTTTTCTTTGTCTTTATATTTGGTATAATGGTAACTGGTGCCGATGTAGCTCAGCTGGTAGAGCAATTGATTCGTAATCAATAGGTCGTCGGTTCAAATCCGATCATCGGCTCCATTTTATGTAAATACAGCCTATTTTTGACTTTTTTCCTTTTTTTTTATATTATATAGGTATTGAGAAAACTTAATTAAAAAGTGTGTTTAATTATAAGCTCGCAAAGAGGATAATCAAAGGTTATGAAAGAAACAAAAGAAACTAAAAAGACCAAAAAAGCTGAATCTAAAGGGGCAGTTGTTTCTAACGCTGTTGGAAGACGCAAGCGTGCCGTGGCTCGTGTATTTATTAGACGAGGTAAAGGTAGTCTTGTTATAAATGGTAGAGATCATAAGACCTACTTTGATACTGATTTTACAAGGGATATTGCATATTTCCCATTCAGTGCTATGAAGATTGCAAACTATGATGCTGAGGTTAATGTTTATGGGGGCGGTATACACTCCCAGGCAGATGCAATAAAGCTTGCAATAGCACGTGCATTGGTGGCTCATGATCCTGAAGTTCGTACAGAGCTTAGAAAGTGGCGTTTATTAACCGTTGATTCTCGTGTTAAAGAGAGAAAGAAATACGGTCAAAGAGGTGCGCGCGCTAAGTTTCAATTTACAAAACGTTAATTTTTACAGAGAAATTTATATTACATGTCTCCCTATAAAAGTATATTTTCCTTAAAAAAGGGGATTGTCTATGTGTAGTGTTGTTGGCTATGTCGGTAGCGGCTATAGTAGAGCATTTGTTATGGAAGGGCTTGCAAGATTAGAGTATAGAGGCTATGATTCAGCCGGTTATGCTTGCTTGCACCCCGAAAACAAGCAAATAATGTATGCCAAAGCGACAGGCAGATTGCAAAACTTAGAGAAAAAATTTACTCAATTGTCTATAGATGGGCATATTGGTATTGGCCATACTCGATGGGCGACGCATGGTGTTGCTACAGAGGTCAATGCACATCCGCACTTTGATTGTCAAAAAAAGATCTCAATTGTCCATAATGGGATTATAGAAAATCATCATGATCTTAAAGAACAATTGGTGCAGTCAGGTCACGTTTTCCACTCAGATACCGATTCTGAGGTTATAGCACACTTATTAGAGGCGCATCTTTTTTCTCATAAAACTTTTAATGCAGCACTAGTCGATCTTGTTGGTAAGTTGGAAGGTGCTTTTGCTTTTGTTGGTATTATTCAAGATATGCCGGATGCAATGGTTTTGGTGAGAAAGCGATCTCCTTTATGTATTGGAATAGGCGATGGGCAAATGTATGTTGCATCAGACATTCAAGCATTTGCAGGTAAAACGTCCAAAATTGTGTTTTTGCCAGATGAAAGTTTTGCGTTATTAAGAAAAGATACTATTGAGATATATGATTTTTCAGGAAAACCTCTCCCTATTTCTATACAAGAAATTAATTTAGATGTTGCTTTTTGTAAAAAGCTAGGACATGACCACTTTATGCTCAAAGAGATTTATGAGCAAAAGGGTGCGATATACGATACCGTTAATTCGCTGCGTTCTTCCAGTTCTCGTATATGGGAGCAAATGGGAATAACGAGCAAGCAAGCAAAAGAGCTGCGTTCTCTTTCTTTAGTTGGGTGTGGCACGTCATGGCATGCCGGATGTATTGCTAAGTTTTTTTTCGAAAGTATCTGTAAAATTCCGACTCAAGTATTTCTTGCATCTGAATTTAGGTACATGGACTTTTTTCCTCAAGAAAAAAGTCTTCATATTGCGATTTCACAATCAGGGGAAACCGCAGATACGCTAGAAACTATTCGTATGCTTAATCCTATGGGGCTTACAACGACCGCACTGACAAACGTGGCGTCAAGTACAATGGTCCGAGAGGCTTCAGGGTTTTTGTTAACTCAGGCTGGCCCAGAGATTGCTGTTGCGTCAACTAAGGCATTTACGACCCAATTAACCGCTTTATATTGGCTTGCCAATCGATTAGCGCTTGAAAAAGGGATTATCGACATAAAGCAAATGGAGCAGGCGGAAGAGGATTTGTTTGTAGCGGCAGAAATTTTAGAAAATAGTATAGAAAATTACAAAATACCTATTGTACAGGGGTTATCTAAAAAATATAGTGAGTATGCCCGATGTATATTCTTAGGTCGTCATATAAGCTATCCTTTTGCCCTAGAGGCAGCATTAAAATTAAAAGAAATATCCTATATCTTTTCACAGGCTTATCCGGCTGGAGAATTGAAGCATGGCCCCTTGGCATTAGTTGATGAAAATACTCCGGTATTTGTGTTTTCTCATCAGAATGAGGTGATATACAAAAAGCTTGTTTCTAATGCGGAAGAGACAAAATCAAGAAAAGGCAAGATAATTGCATTTGCATTTGAGGATCAAAAAGAGTTGATTCGCTTGGCTGATCAGGTATTTATTTTTCCTAAAGTAAATCCATTATTGGGTCCGTTGGCTATGACGGGGTTAATGCAATTTTTATCATATCAAATAGCAAAAGAGTTAAAGTGTTCGATAGATAAGCCAAGAAATTTGGCAAAGTCTGTTACGGTAGAATAAAAAAAAGAGCAGCTACTATTTTGTTTGTAGCTGCTTATTTTTTTTCACCAATTGTGATTTATCTTTTGTGTATGTTATATCCTTTCGCAAAGCACTTTCTTGGAGGGGTATTGTTTGTTAATAGTATTAGCAAAAAAAATATAATTCCAGAAAATAAAAGTACCGACAATCGGTGCCTATTTCGCCTTCTTAAAGGTATCTTCACTCAAAACCTCAACATATGGTTTAAAAAATCCTATTTATACCCGCAAAATAAGGGTTTAACATCAATACTACTATGGCGATTTAATTTGTCAATAGCTTTTTTATGGTTTCTATGGCGAGTTATGCCTCAGGCGGTATTGCCACACTTAGTGTTTGCGTGGCAATACCTTGATTTATTTTTAAATTTTTACTTGTTCAAGCTCAATCTTGCCATCCAGAGCAAATATTGACTGAAGATACTCTATTGCTTTTTGTCTGGTGCTGATTTTTCTTCGACATTTTTTCTTGGCAACATAGAGGGCATTAATGAGCTGTATGGTTTCAAAGAACTGATTATCCGTGCTTAAAGCCTTTTTGATGCGTTCTGCCCAGGTTTTTGGTTTCTTTTCGCTTTTTTTGTCTTTTTTGTCTTCTTTAGCCCCATTAGGTTTAATTGAATGTTTGAGTGATTTTTCGCGCCCATAATTTTTCATGAACCAAACGACTTTTTGTGGGGGAGGGAAGAGTTTTGGTATGATGAAATCCGGTGTAATACCGGTGCCTTGTATCGTTTTGTCGTTAGGTAAGAAGTATAAAGAAGTGGTGAGTTTTATGGCACAGTTTCCGATAGGTATTACCTCTTGTACCGATCCTTTTCCAAAGGTGTTGGTTCCAACGATAAAGACCATTAATCGTTTTTGGGGTTTTTTCTTGGATTGTTCAGATAGTTCTTGTGAATGCATCTTGAGGCATCCGGCAAGAATTTCAGAGGCTGATGCGGTGTAGTTGTTTACTAAAACAAATATTGGAATTTTAACGTTTGCAACAGGTTTTTGTGTTGTTTTATATGCGGCTATTACTTTATCATGTTTGTTTTTTGTTGTTGCAACCAGACTTCCCTTATCTAAAAAGATTCCGGCTATATTGATGACAGACCGTAAAAGGCCTCCAGAGTTGTTTCTTAGATCGAGAATTATTCCTTTATATTGTTTTTTTGTAGATCGTTTCAAAATTTCTCTAATTTGTTTTGCGGAGTTTTTTGAGAAGGTCGTCAGTGAAACATAAAATATGTTATGATTTTTGATGTAGAAAGCGAGTGAGCTTTGTTCTTTAATGACGTCTCGGGTAATTTCAAACCCCAGTGGTTCTTTTATTTTTTCTCGAATAACCTTTATGCCAACTTTTGTGTTTCTCTCACCTCTAAGCTTTGCGGTTGCTTCTTCAGTGGTCATACCTTCAAGTTTTTTGCCATCTATCTCTATTATTTTGTCTTCAGCTTTTACACCAGCTTTGTCGGCAGGCCCCCCTGGAATGGTATTTATAACCCCTAAAAACTTTTCTTTTGGGCTTCGTGTGTTACCTATAACGATTCCTATGCCATAAAATTGTCCGCTTGTGGTCTCTAAAATTGCTTTGTAGGTTTTTGGGTCCAAAAAGCTGGAGTGTGGGTCAAGACAGTTTAGAAATGAATTAATTGCCTTTATCATACAATTTTTTGGTTTTGCTACTTTATAATGTTTTTCTCCTACAATTTGTAGAACCTCTGCAAAGGTGCCGGACCAATCAAAGATGACATCATCAAAGCTTTTTGTTTCTTTTTTCTTTTTTTTCTTGTTTTTGGTTTTGCTTATTGTTTTTTTATCAATTTTTTTTGTTGTTGCTTCTTTTTGAGTTTTGGTTGCGGTTTTTGTTTTTTGTGTGGCTTTTTTTTGTGCCTTGGTTATGGATTTTATTTTTTTAGCAACCGTTTTTTCGGTGCTTTCTTGTGCTTTTTGTGCCTGCTTTTTTGTGGGTGAGATCTCTTTTTTTTCTTTAGATACAATGTTTAAAAATGGTGCTAAAGAAAGCAAGAGGGTCAAAATAATGTGCTTCTTCATACTTCTTTTCTCCTTTTTTGTGTTTTTATTTTTGTTTTATATAGTTCTTTCCTTCAGATAATACTTGTAAGATAAGTAAATTGAAAGAATATTGTATAACATGGGTGATTAAGTATAAGATAATCGTGGTTTTGTGCTTTCAATATTTGGAATATAAAGGGTATTGTAGGAGAGGTCAATGAGAATATATAAAAAAACGTTGGTGAAAATTTTTTTTGCTGTAGAGGTTGTTGTTTTTATAGGAGTATATTTGTATGGAGGCAATGGCTTGCAGAATTTAACGAGATTGCAAGATGAGAATGTAAAACTGGAAAGTGAAATTGTTGAGCTTAAAACTGAAGTTGCCTCATTAGAACAAGCCCTTTCAGGTTGGAAGTCAGATGATTATGTCAAAGAAAAATTTGCTAGGGAAAACCTACAAATGGCCAAAGAGGGCGATAGGATTTATTTTTTAAAGTAGCGTGAGCTTGATTATTCAAGATAAAAAACATTTTTAACTTAGGGCTTATCCGAAAAAGTAAAACTATTTATTAAAAATTTAGTGAAGGACGGCCTCGAGGCCGTCCTTCAATTAAACTAATTATTGAGTTCGTGTTAGAATAGTTTGCTTTCTTTTGTTAATATAACGCGAACTCGATCTAAGCAATAGTCTTTTAATCTTTTTAAAAACAGTAAAAAAGCGGCCCAGCCGTCGGCCAGGAGAGGCCTTTCAATCAAAATTGATTTTCGAATTTGCATTAATTAA
>Ga0180433_10000336_pt1 | contig 80557 bp, 124 predicted proteins | sample SS_ome_8_FD_132980 | JGI IMG/M metagenome (GOLD analysis project Ga0180433, IMG submission 132980) | Hypersaline lake sediment archaeal communities from the Salton Sea, California, USA - SS_1_D_1 metaG | ecosystem: Environmental > Aquatic > Non-marine Saline and Alkaline > Hypersaline >...
CGCATACGGGGAAGGTCTGAGGCCGACCTCTGCACGTCGATCGACGAGTTCGCCGGAACCTCCGTGTAGAGATCAGCCAAGTAGACGGCTTCTGCCGTCAGGTTTGTGATCGTTAGCGTCGCCATCTTGCCTCCGTCTGAGAAACTGATTCACGTCCTACCACTGCCCTACCTCAACGTCTAGGTAGGGTAGGGATCAAGTCACGGCGCCGGTCGGGTCGTACCAGTCGGTACCGTCGCTGACGTTGGTGAAGCCGTCATCCGAGTTCCAGATGATGGTTCCAGCCGTCACAGCCGTGGGGAGCGGACGGTTGGCGTCCGTGTGCACGGGCAGCCAATAGTACATGTCCGAGTCGAGGTTGCGAACTTCGACGGCGTCTCCCGCCTCGAGCGCAACTGCGACTGTGAGGCTGCCGGCTTCGATCAGAGCCTTGAGCCCTTGATCGTCCATCTGCGCAGGAGTGCGGCTCGTCGTCACCGTGCCGCCTGCTGCCAGGTTCTTGTAGAGGGCCGAGACGTAGAGGTCGGCGCCGCTCGCGTTCGTGAATGTGACCTGCATGATGTTTCTCCTACCGAAAGTCTGGGGTCAAGACGGGGAGCGAGTCAACTCAGCCAATCGTCTGTTGCTGGAACCGGAAACGGACGAATTCAGCCGGTCGGTTCGGCGCCGCTCCAACGTCGATGATGACCTGCCCTGCCTCGATGGAGGACGCGTCGTTGTTCGTCTCGTCCACGATGACGAAGTACGCCTGGGAAGGCGACGCTCCGTAGAACAGACCCTCGTTGAAGAGGCCCTGCATGAACCCGTCGAGCTGCGCCTTGATGCGGGACCACAGTCCAGGCCCGTTGTTCTCGAAGACGATCCAGCCGGTCGCGTTGTAGACCGACTTCTCCATGAACATGAAGGTGCGCCGGGCGTTGATGTACCGCCACTCGCTCTCCTGCGACAGGGTCCGGACGCCCCACACCGCGAGACCCGTCTGCGGAGACGAGATGAGCGGGTTGACGCGATTCGGGTAGACGTAGTCGCGCTCGCCCTGCGACGAGACGTACTCGAGACCGAGCAGGAAGGTGAGCGCTCCATCGACCGTACCACCGGGGGCCTTGCCAACGTTCTTGTTGCTGTCGGTCCGCGCGTAGATGCCCGCAATGTGCCCGAGGGGCGGCATCGTGAGGGGCCGGTTGTTCGCAAGCGGATCGGCAACCTTGACCCACGGCCAGTAGAGCGCGGCCCACTTGGAGAAGCGCCCGAGGTCGTAGCGGAACCAGTCCACAGCTTCCTGCGGGTCGGAGCCCTGGGGAACCGTCAGGATGATGAAGCGGTCGCCGCCCGAAGGCAGGTTGGCTCGAGACTCGGCGTAGTCGAGCAGGTCGACCGTGACCACAGTGTCTCCCGCGAAGTCGGGAATGACCACCTGAAGGATCTCGTCGATCTCGTCGAACGCGTACAGACCGCGCTTGTTCGCGATGAGGGTCGGAGCGGTGAACTCGCTGCGCGAGTAGGTGAGCCCCGTGAAACTGCCGTCCGAACCGGCCGTGTAGTGCACAGTGGCGAGCGAGTCGGTCCAGATCTTGGACGTGTCGCCGAACTGCTCTTCGCGGTTGGCTGCTTCGGCTTCCGTGTAGAAGGTCGCCGTGACGAGCGTGCCGCCTTCGATCGCTTCGTCGGTCTTGAAGTTTGCGACGCCGGTCGCGTAATCGATCTCGTTCGGTCCGATGGTGACACCACCGACCGTGATGGAGGTCGCGTACGTCGAGTCCACGGCACCGACCAGGTTGCCAGCTCCGTCGTCCGTGATGGACAGCGCGCCGGACGTGATGCCCGTGTAGCTGATCGTGACCGAACGGGGGCCGACTTCCAGACCCTGTCCCGACAGGTAGGTCGGAAGCAGGACCGCACCGAGCGTGCCGCCGAAGGTCTGCCCCGCCGCGAGCTCGTCGCCCCCACCCAGGACCGTCGTGACCGAAAGGCCGTCCAGGGAACCGGGGTGCTCGTCGGCTCCGGGGGTGTCCACCTGGATGTAGTCGGACAGTTCGTTGATGACGTCGGGGAAGTACTGCGCCGCCGTGGAATCCGAGAAGTCGAGCTCCTCGTACGTTTCGACGACGTCGAAGGCTCCTGTCGAGGCGTTGTACTCGAGCACGAGCATGTCGTGCTTGGAGTAGGACTGCGTGGCCGCCGTGAAGTTGTCCAGATTGCCCGAGACACGCACCTTGACGTCGTCTGCCCACGCTCCCTTGGAGATGGGGTCGAGGCTCCAAGCCGCGATGAAGTAGGTGCACAGCAGAGGAGCTGCCTTGTGGGGAGCGGCTGCCGTCGTGAAGGAGTACGAACCGTCGTTGTAGTCGATCGTGCCTGGGGCAGCGAGAGCGCCTGCGGTCACATCGACGAGAGCGCCTGCGCCGTCGTCGGCGATCGACTTCGTGGTCGTGGTCGGGGTGAAGTCACCCGTCAGAGCGATGCCCACACCACCGATGACCGGAATCTCGGCCGCGCCGAACTTGATCGAGCCGCGCCCGGTCGCGTAGTCGAACGTCAGGACGGAACCAGAAGCGTTCGTGAACGTCGCGGTCGTGCCGCTGACAGGAGCTCCGACCGCGATGGTCGCGGGAGTCGCGCCGTCGAAATCGTAGTTGAGCGTGAAGCCTGCGGTGTCGGGGACAACCGCGAACTGCTCGAGGTCGCCTTCTGCTTCGGCAGGGATGGAAGCAGGAGCGATGCGGAATTCGTACGACGCCTGTCCGGTGACGTTCACGATGCCCGCCAAGTCGTCACGATCGCGCAACGGGTCGGTCGTGACGGGAGTGCCCGTCTCGCGCCAGCGGATGCCGAAGGACGCCACGGCGCCGGTCGCCGAGCTCTTGCCGACGACGGGGGTCGCACCGGAGTTGACCTTCAGGGTCGTGGTGCCTGCCGTCTTGGAGAACGCGACGACGACGTTGTCGCCCGTCTCGATCTGCTGATCGTACTGCTTGCTCTGCAAGTCGGCGTCGGCCTCGACCGCGTCGGAGGGAACGACACGAACAACGAACGCGCGACGACCGCCGTTGGCGAAGAACGCCAAGACGGACAGAGGCAGGAAGGAGTTGCGGGTGAGGGCACCAAACTTCTTGTAGAACTGATCCGACGATGTCACCAGGGTGGCTTCGTCGGTCGGTCCCTTCGAAGTGAAGCCCACGATGCCCATGTTCGACGTCGAGACGGCTGCAATCGTCTGAACGGCGCTCGGCACCTCTTCGATGAATACACCAGGGGAAAGAAACTCTGCCACGGCTTACCTCGCTCTCTTCGTGGTCCGCTTCTTCGTGGTCGGCTTCGGGCTGGGAGTTGCGGTGGCCTCCTCACCCTCATCCGCTGGTGTCTCCACCACGGTCTTTGCCTCTGGTACCGGCTCGGGTGCCGGCGCTGCTTGCGGGACTGCCTCGGGGACAGGTTCAGGTTCAGGACGAACGGGCCGCTTGTGCAGTTGACCCTTCTTCACAGCTCGGATGACGCCGGCCGTCGACTCGTCCTTGGGGGAGATCTCCACCCAAGTTCGGGGCATCACGACGATGGAAGTGCCCTTCCTGAGATTGAGGGCCAACGGTCCCCGTGTCTTGTTGTAGTAGTGGCCCATATCTCCCTTACCTTATAGCGGCTTGAGGTTCATGGTCAACGATTGGGTCACGGTCGGGTACGTTCTCGGCTCGGCCAGATCCAGTTCGGCCTCGACCCGAAGAGTTACACCAAAACCGATGACACGTTCCGCGACCTCGGGGTGCTCGTCGAGCACCGCCGTGCTCTCCGTGAACACGTGGTACTCCCTAGGGTCGCCGATGCTGTCCTGCACCGTCACCGCAGCGTACGGAGGGTAGGTCCGAAGGATGTGCTGAAGCACCTTGTGGACCTGCCCACGCTGCCCGATCGCGCCCCTGTAGTGGGCCAGGACCGAGATGGTGTAGGTGATGTCGAACGGCACGGCTTGTTGGGCTTCCTCCATGCGGGAGTAGCCGGTCTGCGTCCCATACACGATGGGGACTCCGATGGCCGCAGGCGTCCGGTAGACCGTGTTGCCTGGATGCCATCGTTCGTTGGCAGGAGAAATGTCGTCACGCCGGATGAGCACGAGCGGGAGCACGTAGCTCTTGAACTCGGCCTCGGGGAACGAGAAGGTGACGAGCACTCCTGGCTTGCCAGGGGGAGGGTCGATGCCGTCGATCGTCAACCAGTAGCGTTGGTTCTCGATGAACGCTCCGAGCGTCTCGACGATGCCTCGGTCGAAGTCACGGAGCTCGACAGTGCCAGACTGATCCTGACCCTTCGCCCGACGTAGCCTGCCCTCTTGAACAGCCGGAATGTCGGGATCTTTGAAGTCCCATGCCATTCAGGACTAGTCCTTCTTCTTCATCTCCCGCGCCTTCTGAAGCACCTCACCCGCGAACATGCAGGTCTTCGCGATGCCCAGCCACTCGGCCATCTGCTCGTCGGTCGCATCGTCGTCGGGGATGGTGGGCATCTTGCCTTCGTCCTCGAGCGTGGCCGCCGCGTTGAACACGAAGTTCATCGCTTCCTCGTCGCTGTAGTCGTACTCGATGGTGAGCAGATCGGCGATCTCGGACAGGTAGAGGTCCAGCGTGTCGCCCACGTCAGACGGGTTCACGGCACCGCCGTCACCCGCTGCCGCGTCGGCAGTGGAGTCGCCGCCCACGTCGGGCGGGGTATCCGGACCAGAAGCGACGACGTCTTCCTCGCCATCCTCTTCGATCACCAAACGTACACTCTCGAGAATCCCATTGAGACGCCTGTTCATTGTCTCCTCCGAACGTCAGGCACGGATGCCCAACCGCTTCTGAAACCCTTCGTATTTCTTGGCTTGGCCGATTCTAACCTTCCTTGGTGTCCGAGTCGGCCATTTTCTCCACCGGTTGAATTCGGACCGCTCGAGCGCCTTCCTCAAGTCCCGGTCCTGCATGGAGATCTGCTTCAGTCCTCTCTTCTTGAGGGAGAGGATAGCAGGTTTCCAGTGAGGCTTGGCATCCGGTCCCAGTCCGAGCTCCAACTTGATCCCCTCGAGCGAGACGACCGGAAGAGCTTTGACCTTGGGAGACACCTTCAACCCGTGGTCTTTTCGAATCTTGCGCACGCCCGCCTTCGCGAGCTCCCGCTTCCACTCGTCGTGCTTCTGCCTCGCCTCGGCGACCTTCTTGACCTCGCTCTTGGATGCGCTCCTCGAGAGCACGGTCGCCACCCGCTTGCTGGGCATGAAGGGGATGGTGTCGGGAGTCCACGGACTGTGCTTGATCAACACCTGGACCGAGTCGGGCGTGCGGCGTTGCCTTCGGTTCGGCTTCACATACAAGAGCGTCTTCGCGCCCTTGACCTTCTTGACCTTCACGCGCTTGGTGTCCACGGCGACAACGAAGGCGTCTTCGCCTGCTCCCAGTCCGGTCACCTTCGCGACGTCCAGCGACTTCTTGTACTTGCCCATGCTCGAGGGAATGCGAGCGAGCAGGTCGGCGAGCGTCCACGATGCTGCCTGGTACGTGACCTGCGCCCGGAGTTTGCGGCCGCGCTCGGGCCACTCCCGCATGAGCTGGTCCAGATCACGCACCTGCGGCGACTTCATCTTGATCTGGACGAGAGACCTCATGGCTTCAGCAAGTCCTCGACCTTGAACTCCCGGCCGTCTTGCTCTGCCCACTCCATCTCGGTTTCGATGATGACGTCGATGAGCCGTTTCATGGGCTTGACCAGACGCGTGACCGGGACGAGCTCGCCTTCCTTGCGTACCAGGATGGGAGGAACCTGACCAGCTCCCTCGGCCTTGAGCTCGACGAGCATCTTCAGGTGCGCATCGCAGACACCGATCTGCCGATGGCGGTTGACCACCCGCACGTGGTTGGTTGCCGGGTCGCCGCACACGAAGCAGAACTTCGCGAACGCCTCGTCGGTCATCGCGCCCTTGTAGTTGTGGAAGTCGTCGCCCGCGATGGGAGAACCGCATGCGTGGCCTAGACAGGCGTCTCCTGGGATTCCCCGGTCACGTGCCTCCCAATACCGTACGCACGTCGAGCAAACCGCAGAGAGGCCCCCTGCGGTCGCCGCCTTCATCATCTGAACCGGAACGGTCATCTGAAACTCACGTCTGGTTGAGGACGCGTCGCTCCGGAGTGAATTCGGTGCGACGCGCGATGTCGAGAGTGAAGCCGGTGAAGTCGGGACCGTCGAAGGGGTAGCCCGTCTCCTGCGCCTGCGTCACGTCGAAGAAGTAGCCGGCGTTGGGGATGTTCGAGTCGACGCCTTGAGCGAACTGGTCGAAGTGGGGGATCTGCCACACGCGAATGACGTCCCCCTCCTTCGGGGCCATGATGAAGTTGGCGTTCTCCACCGAGAGTCGGGACAGGAAGAGCTTCCCGGTCCAGATGATGCGAGCGCCTTCCTCACGCACCTCGAAAGCCTGCTCGGGCCAGTCGAGGTTGCCGGTGAGCTTGTAGGGGCCGTGCCAGACGCGCTCCTCGGGCTCGTTGTAGAGCGGGTCGAGCTGCGACTTCTCGAGGTCTTGACTCCAGTAGGTCACCTCGGTGCCCGACGCTTCCGACTGCTCCTTCGTCCAGATGGCGAACAGGTCCGTCTGGTTGCAGTTCAGATCGAACTTGCAGGCCGGCTTCACGATCGGGCACACATCGAGGCGAAGGGGTTCGACCTTGCATGCGCATGTGCCGCACTTCACCTTCGCCATGTCGTCTCCTATAACCTACCCAGTCGTAAACTTCATCGGGTAGCCGGTCAGCATGATCTCTTCGTTGAGCTTCTCGAGCATGGCGTTGGCCTCGCTGAGGAGCACGTCCCCGTTGAGGGACTGGTCGCCTTGCGCAGTCGGGAACGACGCGAACTTGCCCCGGATGAGCGCAAGGTCACGCATCGCCACGGCGAGCGCGTAGTTCTTGATCAGGTAGTGGTCCCGGTAGGGGAGCTGCTGAATGTTGAACACACACGACTTGTATTCGTAGATGCACTTGCCCACCTGCTTGGGCACTGGGGTGATCCACACCTGACGCCCGCGCTGCTCCCAGTCCATCTCCGCGCTGAGCACGCGCTTGGCGGTCTCGATGTACTGAAGGGTCTGCGTGTAGCTCGAGTACAGACCGACGCTCTGAGGGGCAGCGAAGACGTCGTACGGCACCTTCTCGTCGAGAAGCAGGTAGGGCGAGAAGATGAGCGAGATGTCGCTCTCGGGGGCCGGGAAGAACAAGTCGAGGATGATCTCAACCTCGTCGGGGAGGCAGTACATGGGCTGCCCCGAAACGAGGGTGAAGTGTCCCAGCTTGAACGCCCCCTTCTTCGCGGTGAACCAGTCGACGGCTGACTTGATGGCGTCGTTGATGTGGTCCTGGGTGAGCTCCACACACCACACGGGCGCTCCGAGCCGGCGCAAGATCCATTGACCGAGCGCCGCCTCGTCCATGAGCTTCGTGTTGTGGACAGCACAACTGTTCGCCATCTGTCAACCTCAACCGATGAGAGGGTTGGTACGCGCGGGAAGCACCTCCTGCAAGAGCTGGCGCCCCTGCTGATCCTTCACCTCGTTGTACCCGCACTTCTGGCAAGTCTCGCGCTTCGTCTTGCCATCCGGGCTCTGCTCGACGAGCAGACCGGGCTCGTTGCACTTCGGACAGTTCATTGATCAACCTTTCGTCTTGTTGCGGCGTACTGCCGCCCTCTTGCTCATCTTAGCTGAAGACGCCTTGGAGGACGACTTGGTCGTCTTCTTCGTGGCCTTCTTGGGAGGAGCCTTCTTGGGCGCAGGCTTGGGAGGCTCCGGTTCCGGCTCGAGCTCCGGTTCGGGGGTAGGGGTAGGAGCAGGAGCGGGGATGTAGAAGTCCTCGTCCTTGAGAGGGGAAGAGGGAGGCGGGGGCGTCTCCGGGGTCTTGTCCACTTCAGACTCGGGGGGAGGAAGCTCCACTCGAGGCATCTCGGGGAGCTCGAACGCCTCGGGCTCCGGGGGCTTGGCCTTCTTCTGGAAGGGGCGCCCCGCCGGCATCCTCTTGCTCTCGCGCTTCGTCGGCGGCTCCGGGGAAAACTCCGGTTCCTCTTCGATGACTTCCTCGAGCAGCGCCGGGCAGTACTTCGCCCACTGCTCGCCCTCGAGGATCTGGTTCGCCCGCAGAGCTCCTGCCCCTGGGATGAAGACGACGTGCTTGTCAGCCCGCTTCCGGAACTTCATCGCCCTCTCCTTCCTCGGGAACCACCTCGACCTCGGGGTCGAGCTCTGTCTCGAGCGGCGCTTCGTCCGTCGCGGGCACGACGTTGATCATCGCTTGGAGACGATGGGCCAGTTCGAGCGTCTTCTGCTTCGCCACCTCGAGCTCCTCGATCGAAGCGATCAGGAGACTGACGGTCCCCTGGAGCTGGGTTCCGTCCAGGTGAGCGGTAGGGGGCGGCGGCGGGTGCGAGGAAAGGCCCTCGTCCAGCCGTTTCAGGTCGTTGATGACGTCTTGGGTTTTACTCATAGTACCTCCGTCCGAGAACGCTAACATCGTCGCACACGCTGTACAAAAACACAAAGCCCCCCGGCTCCTGCCGGAAGGCTCTGCGTAAACCCAGGGGCGCGACGGTGTTCTACAGGTTGAGGATCCGGATCGACCCGTAGAACTCCGAGCGAAGCATCTTCTTCGCGTAGCGGGTCCGAAGGCCCTTGCGGAAGGAGAAGTCGTTCGGGTCGAGGAACGTGGGGGTCACCTGAAGCGGGATGTACGGAGCCCATACGAAGCCGCTGTCGAGGTACGACGCACCCTTGAGGCCGATGAGCATCTGGTCGCTCGTGAAGAACGGGTCTTCATAGACGAGCCACTTGTTCATCAGGGTTCCCGTCTTGTAGATCGAGAACTGGCCGTGCTGGGTGAGGGGGCGAGGCATGTCCACGGGGCCGTAGGGGCTTTCGCCTCCGGAGACCCAGAGCGGACGGAAGTCGCCGTGCGTGGTGAGCTGCGTGATGAGCGCGCTGATCTCGGGGCTCGTGACGATCCAGTTCGCAGGCGCACGGAGCGTCTTCTTGTGGATCTGACCGGACACCGAGGAGATGGTGGTGACCATCGCTCGGAGGTGGTCGAGCTCGTTGATGCCAGCGGGCGGCACGCGGTCGAAGGTGCTCGTGGTGCCGGTGGACGCCTGGAAGAGGTCGGAGATGATCTCACGATCGATCTCGAGCGCGATCTCCTGGGCGATGGCGGAGACCATCTCGGTCTCGGCATCGATTCCGTGGAACGCGCGGAGGTCTTCCGCAGCCTCGGCCGACCACAGGGCCTTGAGCCGACGAGGAACCGCCTCAACGGGCGCCTTCTTGACGTCCAGGTTGATCTGCGGAACCTTGGTGTTGAGCTCGCCGTCGTAGTAGTAGAACGCCCGGATGGGGTTCCCCAAGGCGGGAGCTGCCGTGAACAGGAAGCCAGTGATGGCGCCGTTCGAGTAGTTGATCGTGCCGGCAGAGACCGCACCAGTGAAGCCAGCGGCTCCGTCGTCGGTCGCTTCCTGCACGGTCGCGCCCGTCGTGGCGTTGATCTCGCGAACGACCACGGAGTAGCCGCGCGCCGCGTCGAGGGGGCGAACCGGGTTGAACGCCAACGTTGCGGTCAGGGCCGTGCCCACGCCGCCGAAGTTGGTGCCGTCGCCAGTTGCCAGTGCTTCGCCGTTGACGAACTCGGACGAGTAGTCCTTGTCGAAGTCGCGGGGGAAGACGTCGCCCTGCGTGGTCGGGCCCTTGGTGGTGCCGTACACGTAGTCGAGGAAGAAGACCGCGCCGACCGGTGCCGTCATCGGCTGGACGGAAACGATCTCATTCGCGATCAGGTTCGGGAAGACTCGCCGCAGCACGGGGAAAATGAACTTGGTGAACGAGCCGACGTTCACCGTTCGGGTCTCTTCGTTGAGCCCCTTCAGGTACGACGCCTGGTTCTCCATGAGCACGGCCGTCACCCCAAGGATGTACCGATCGTGTTCCGTCCTGTCGGGCATGCCCTCGAGGAATTCTTTCCACTTGCGGACGAGAGCTCCTACGTAGCCCTTGTCTGCACACGTGTGCTTGCGATCTTCTGCAAGGATCTGTCGAGCCTCGGTGCCCATGTTAGTCTCCTTCTACCTCGCGCTCCCTGGGGTTTTTCTCTCGTGCTAGAGGGGAGTTTTACCTTCCCGCTTGGTGGCCTGGGAGACCTGACAGTTCCCTGAGCGTACCCAGATCCACTCCAACTCCGTTGTAGTCTGTCACACGTTGAGGTGACGGGGAAGGGGCTTCCTCCGACAGGGGTGTCGGGGAAACGCCACCGCCCGTCAAGCGACGGACTCGCGAACGAACGTCCTCAAGATCCTCCGTCTCGGGGGTCGATGCCACCAAGTGCTCTTGGATGATCTTGTCAACTGCTTGCTTCGAACGAGGATTCGATGCCTCGAGGATCTTGCGTACCTCGGCCTTGCGAGGATGGGCCGAAAGGCGTTGCTCGATGTACACCTCGAGTCCGAACTCCTTGTTTGCTTCGATGCTCTTCTCGAGCGCTTCGGCGAGCTTGTCGAGCTCACCGCGAAGGGCCTGGCTCTCGGTCCGTGCGGCCTCGAGCTCCTTCTTGTGCGCCTCTTCGCGCGCCTCGATGTTCTTGCGCGCCTCTTCCTGCTCGGCGGCTTCCTCGGCCCGGCGAGCGTGGAGCTCGTCACGAACCTCCTGCACTCGAGCCTTGAACGCGTCAGCGTTCTCGAACTGGGCGAAGTCTCCGAGCATGGAGCGGACGAGACCACCGTCGGGGTCACCAGCCAAGGTGCGCTCGAGGTAGTACTTGTAGCCCGCTTCGCGCGCCATGGATGCCAGTGATTCGATCTGCTCCCCCGACTCCTTGAGCTTCAGGTCCGCTTCGGCGAGCTTGCGGTTGAGCTCCTTGATCTCCTCGTCCTTCTTCGCGACGAGCGTGTCGGTGTCCTCGGGGAGGATGAAGGGGCGCATGATGGCGGCGATCTGCTCGATCGTCGTGCGTGCTCCGCCGATGGCCGGGTCGGCCATGAGCTGCGAGCGGATTTCCTCACGCGCCTCTGCGGACAGCTTGCCCAGATTCGCGATGATGTCCTGTTCGATCTGAGCGCGGTCTGCTGTACCGTTGGCCTCCGCCTCGGCCTCGGCTTGAACCTTGTCCGCGAAAGCCTTTGCTTGCTCTTGTTCCTTCGCCTGCGCCTCGGTGCCCATGGTGCGCTCCTTGTCCTCGCTGAAAACTTCGGGGTATGCCGTAGTGTCGGCTGGCTCCGCGACGAAGTCAAAGGTGACGAGGTTGTAGTCGTCTTGGACGACTTCCTCGCCCTTCTCATTGGTTCGCGTTGATCCGTAGCCTCGGGAAGAGACGCCGACCTTGCAGCCGGCCCGAAGCATTGCTTGAAGGTCTTTCCCTCTTGCAGTGTCCAAAGCCTCGGCCTCGCCAAGTACGATGCCGTTCTGCTGAATCTCCAACCCAGTCACGAGGTGAGAGACGCGTGAGAGCTGCGTACGCCCGTCGTTAGGATGGTCGAGCTCGCCGTAGAGCTTCCGCTCGGCCATCGCAGGATCAACTTTGCCGATCTCCCGCTCCCACAACGCGGTCGGGTAGATGCGCTTGTTCTCGGTCGCCCTTCCGGAGCGAGCGAACTCACCTCGCACAATGATCTTCCCTCCGTTGGTGCCGTCCTCGACCAACTGCAACGCGATCGGGAGAGCATCCACCAAGAGGTGGCCTTTGTGCGTGGTGTTTTCTTCGAGCTTACCCATCAGTACCTTCGCCAGCGGAACTTCCCCCGGAAGGGAGTGTGATCTAGAGCGGAGTTCGACTTGTTCTTGGTCCTGCGTGTCTTCCTAGCAAACGGGTTCTTGGTGTCGCCTTCGAAGCCTATCACCTCTTTGCGGCCGGAAGGGTATGCCTCCCGGCGTCGGCGCCAGGCTTCTACTTCTTGCCCTTCTTGCCCTTCCTCTTCCTCGCCATCGTCAAAGGGGACTTCTTGCCTTTTCCCTTTCGACGCCGAGCTTCTTGGACTCCGACTTCGTCGTCCTCGTCGTCGTCCTCTTCCTCGTCGTCGTCCTCGCCGTTTCCCTCGGGGGGTTCCTCGGTGCCGGGAGGTCCGTCCGTCTCCCCCATCGGAGGCTCGTCAGTCGGCGGCTCCTCGGCCGGCGGCTCCTCGGTGGGCTCTTCCTCGCCCTCGGGCGGCATCTCGTCTTCCTTGCCGGTGACGTCGTTGTAGAGCTGGAGTGCGTCAAGCAGCTTCGCCATGAGCTTCTTGAACATCACGTCCACCTGAGCATCGTCGCCGTCCGCAGAAGCGAGAGGGGCTTCGTCGCCGTCAGGCTCTTCGCCCTCGGGCGGCGGCATCGGGGGCTCTTCGCCCTGGTCGAGCGCGAGCGCCGTGTCGGCGGCCTGCTCGGAGAGCTTCTTCATCTGCTGCCCGACTTCGTACATGCCACGTTCGCTGATCTCCATGCCCCATGCCGTGAAGCGCTTGCCCAGCGTCTCGGCGATGACGGCGATGTTCGCGAAGCCCTTGATCTGCTCCTCGCGGCGCGAGCGCTTGATGCCCGTCACGATCTCGTTGACTTCCTCGAGCAGGGACTGCGCGCGGTTGCTGTGCGAGGTCGGGGCGCCAGTCGGGGCGTCTTCGTAGAGACGACCATCGGCCAGACGCTGGAGACGCGACTCGGAAGTCTGCGCGGGGGCGGGGGCGTCAGGCTTCGCAGCCTTGGGGCCGTGAGACGCCAGGAACTCCTGAGCGCGCGAGGCGATGAAGTCGAATGCCTCAGCAGCGTCCTTCGGCTCGTCAGGCTCGTCGACCGGCGTCTCCTCGCCTTCGTCAGAAACTTCGCCACCCTCCGGGTCGGGCTTGGGGGCGTCCTGTTCCTGATCGTCCGTCTCGTTGAACAGGCCGATGTCCTTCAGATCTTCAGTGAGGGACGTGAGGTGCGCGCGGCTTGCCATGGTGCTTTCTCCTGCTTACTGAGCTTCACGAAGCCGTGTGGACATGGTCGTGACAAATCGGCCTGCGACCTGGTAGTCGTTCAGTTCTTCCACCACCGCGTCATGCAACTTCCCTAGACAGTCGGGCTTCGACAACTGGGAGGGGGCTGCCACGAGGACGTCGTGGAGACGTCGAAGATCGGAAATCAGGTCTTCTGACAAGGTGGAGAGCATGCGAATGGATTCGTCCTGCAAGTCCTCAGACCTTACCACAGAACAAAGGTTGTCGTAAGCGGCCTCGACTTGCTCGAGGAGCCCACCGACCCTGGTAGCCACAGAAGCCAGATCAGTTACGACCAAGTCCTTGTACCGATCGAGCTCCTTCGCCTCCACGATCGAACCGTTGTAGAGCAGTCGGAACTTGGGGGCGTCCGCTGCCTCGACGAGCTGGCCGGGGCGAAGCCCCGCCGACTCACGGATACGCTGCTTGCGCTCACCGTAGATCGACTTCCACGGCCGCAGAGCCTTGAGCGAAACGATGAAGGACTCGACCATCTTGGAGTCGTCCATCGTGTTGCCGTCCACGAGATGCGAGATGGCGGCGATGCGCTTCTGCGCCTGCTCGACTCGACCTTCCATCCACTCGGCAACTGCCGTCTTCACTTCACCCGAAACGAACTCCTTCAGGTTGGCCTGCGAGTAGGACTTGATGTCGACCGACGAGAAGCCTTCGATCTGAAGAGAGCCTTCGTCGTTGCGGCCGTACCGGATGCGAATGACGTCGCCGTCCTCGGACAACGCAACAGCGTAGGTCGAGAACGTGCCCAGCACACGCGACTCCGTCTTCTTTCCGAACAGCTTGACCGAGTGCTGCTGCACCAGTCCCTCGATCTGAGAGATCAGGTGCTCGTAGCTGCCCTCGGTCAGCTTCTTCACTTCTTCGATCGGAATGAATCGGCTCATGTTGCCTCGACGTCTGAAACAGTACCCACACCCGGTTGGGTCTGTCAACACGATGCCCTCTACCTAGAGGACTTCGACAGATCCAAAAGAAATTGCCTCGTCTCCATCATGCTGCTCTGAAGGCTTCCGTTCTGTCGGAGGATGCGATCCAACTTCTCTTCGGCCCTCTTCTCTGATCCCTTGTTGCCCGACATGAGCTCACGCTCTGAGATACCCCTAGCTCCGGTGTGGAGCAAGGAACTTCGTGCGTGCGGGTCGGTCCATCGCCGTTCCTTGCTGCCCATCATGCCGGGAGGGGCGCCACCCGGAGCGCCGCCCGGAGCGCCACCGCCGCCATCATCTCCACCGATCTTCTGCGCGGCCGCGTCTGCTCGAGCCTGCTGCTCGGCCTCCCTGATCTTCTCTTCGCCACGCTGCCTGATCAAGACTTCGATTTCCTTGTCGCTCATCCCGTACACGCGACGGTAGATCCAATAGAGCGACACGTCCTCCTTCATGCGACTCGCGAGGTCGGCTCGAGCATTCTTCACCTCGAGCTGCGCGAGCTCGAAGATGGAGCTCGGGACGGTCATGTGCACGTCAAACTTCGCTTCGTGCGGGTCCACTCCCAGTGCGGCGAGATGCACGCGACACACCTTGCGCAACCCACTGATGACCTCCCGCTGCAAGCGCAGGACCGACCGTGCGAAGCGTACGTCCTCGGACGAGAGAACGGCTCGAGCCGTGTTGTCGTCTTGCGCAAGGTACGCCTTCGGAATCATCAGGGCCGTGAACAGCTTGTTGAGGAAGAACTCGATGTCCTCCATGTGCTGCCACACCGGGCCGGCAAGCACGTCCACCCGAGTCGAGTCTTGCCCCTGCCTGGTCGGCAGGAAGATGTCCTCGTCCTGGGAGAGCGGGTTGAACTTCTGATCGATCTGCTGCGTCGTCGGGTTGACGAACTTGCGCTTCTTGTACTGCTGCCGCACCCGGTTGACATACGCGAGCGCCTCGGGCGGGGGCATGTCGCCCGTGTCGATGTAGAACGCGAAGCGCTCGGGGGCGCGCTGCAAGCGATAGATGAGCGCCGAGTCCTCGAGCAACAGCAGGCGCTTCCAAATCCACCGAGCTGCCTCGACGACCGAGTAGCCGTAGACGCTTCGGCGGTACTTGCTCCGGTGACGGAAGTGGACGACCTCCCAGTCCTCGAGAGCAGTGACCGAAGTGGGATCGAACGCCGACGCTCCGGATGAGTTGGCTAGTCCTTCCGCGCCCGCCATGCGGGCTGCAAGGATCTGACGGAACTCCTCGGGCGTGTAGCCGAAGCGACCTTGAAAGTCCTGTACGAACCCAAACAATTCGCCGCGCGGGCCCTCTATGCGTCGCACTGTCGGAGGCGGCAGGAAGTTGAAGCCTACGACGCCGTCCTTCGTGACCAGAAGCTCCTCGTAGTCGTTACCGTACTTGCCCAGCGTCCGCGTGATCTCCCAGACTTCCTCGTCGATGCGAAGACGCTTCTGCATCAGGTTGTAGTCGAGCTCGTCTTGGATGTCGCGGTTCGGGCTCGTGACCCAGACCGACCGGTTGAGCGACGTGTCGGGCTGCGTGGCATCGTCCGCGTAGATCGTCATCGACGCGGACACCTCCGGGTAGTCGTCCATCTCCTCGTAGTCCACGTAGCGGGACAAGAGGTCTTGCTCGAGGCGCAGGTAGTCCGAGAGGACGTCGTACCCGTACGCTTGGAGAAGATCGTACCCTGACCCAGACCAACCGGCCTGCGTCGCACCCTTCGCCAACTGGAGAGGGAGAGCTTCCTTGTCCCTCACCCAGTAGGAGCGAACCCTGTTTGCAACGTCCGAGAAAAAACCCATCGTCCACCTATCCCCTCAGCGCCAAGAATTCGGCCATTGCCTTGTTGAAGGCGTCCGCGCCGGGGCCGTCTAGCAAGTCACGTATGATGCGGTCACGTACGATGTCGATTACCTCCTGAAACTGCACGCAGTCCGAAGGACGGAGAGAAGCAGCTTCCAATTCGTTCGCCATGTCCCGAGCTGCGAGAGCTCCGAGGTCGCGCATGAGGTGCAAGGGGCACTTGCGGGCCGTGTGGATGGCCTGCTCTTTCGTCACTGACGAGGGAGTCGTCAGGACGGTGGCCGTGTCCGTGAAGCTCTCGGACACTCCGAAGACGTTGCGCAGTTCGTCGCGCACGCGGCGCTGCCTGCTGTTCATCCCATCATCCTCGGGGTGACCTGGTCGGAGGGAAACTCCACGAGAGACGCCATGCACTGAACCGCGTCCGGACCGATGGGGAGTTTTCGGATGGCCTGGTCGACCGTGCCCATCCAGTGCGCCGCCACGTGCTTGATCATCGTCTCGGGTTCCATGGAGGAGCCTTGGTGCAACGTGATGAGGAAGCCCTTGAAGGCGCGCAGTTCGTCGTTGGTCAGACGCTCGAGCTCGGGAGTGTCGTCCATGGCCTGCACCATGGTCGTGAGCCGGTAGAGGTGCGACCACGGCGGCGTGAGCATCAGGACGCGTAGGTCTTCGATCAGGTGGGTCAGTTTCTTCGCCATGACGCCTCGTTTGCGACCACGTGGTCGCGTTTCACAGAGAGCTGGGGTTCCAGCCGCCTCCCCAATCACCGTCGTCTCCCCCCATGTTTCCCGTGAGGAAGGGCATCGGGGCTCTTCCACCCATAGCAGACACCGAGGGAAAGTACCTCTGATCTGGGGCACCGCCGCCTTGGTTTGCCATCGATGCTTGCACGTGTTCCTCCATCCAGACGTCTGGATGGTACGACAACCCCGGCATCATGGGTAGGGGCATCGACGACTGGCGCTGCGTTAGAGTGAAGGTGACGCCGGCAAGAGCGTCGGCGACGTCCTTGCTGCCCTTCGGGGGGTGATCGATCTTCTTCTTGACTGCGTCATGCTCGAGCTGTCGAAGCTCTTTGAAGACGGGAGGGTAGTCGTAGAGGATGACGCGGTCCTCGTAGAAGGCGCTCTTGAGCCCTTCGTACGGGTCCGTCTTCGTGTCCACAGAGAGATGCTCCGCTCGGTAGCCCTTGCGCTTGAGGTGCTGAAGCGAGTCGACGGACTGCCAGGTGTCCATCGTCACATACGTGACCATGTACCCGTGCTTGCTCAGTTCGTACACGAGCCGGCGCAGGTCACCGAGAACGATTTCGTCACCGATCGGCGGGACGACTTGAAGGATGAAGTCCACGAAGAACACGGGGGCGCGCTCCTGGTAAACCTCACCGTCATCCGTACGCCGCACGACGTCGCGCCAGTCGAAGATGTGCGCCATGCACACGCCCACGGCGTCCTTGCGGTAGGCGGGGTCGATGTGGACGTGACGAGGAGCCTGGGGGTTGATGATGGGGCGTAGGGTCTCGTGCACGCTGCCCGAGAAGTCCTTCTCCATGGTCGGCTGGACCATCCGGTCCCAGAGGAAGACGCCAGGCTTGGAGGGGTCGTAGACCTCGACGCTGAAGGGGTGCTTGTGCTTGGGGGTCCAGATGAGCTTCTCACGTCGCTGGATGAACGGGCTGATCGCCACGGTGGCAACACCCGCGATGTCGCGGATGGAGCCCTCGAGGTCGTTCTCGAAATCGACCCGGAAGTCCTCGGGCACGTCGATGAGCGTGACGCCATCCGGAAGACTGGACTTGATCTTGTGAGCTTCGCCAGCATCGAGGATGCGGCTCGGGATCTGGTCGTTGCCGCACACCACTTCGAAGGTCTTGTCGCTGTAGAGCGATCCAGGCTTCACGTCCCAGAGCGCGTAGTCCCGAACGAAGACGGTAGGGTCGTTCCGGGACTCTCGGATGCGTCGGGCCGTGAAGTCGTCGCTGGTCTTCTTCGACGAGACGAGAAACAGCTTGCCGGGCAGACGTCCCTTGCGTTCGAAACGTGACTTCATCCGGCGCTTCATGCCGGCGTAGAGGGTCTCGGCATGGTCGAGCGCGCCGAACCGAGCGTCCTGCTTGCCCTTCTGCATGAAGTTCGTCTCGTCAAGCAGTCCCGAGATGACGTTCAAGCCGAGCACGGAGGTGTCGGTCGTCGCTCGAGCGGCGAGCCAGACGTTGTGAGGAAAGCGAAACTCCTTCTTCGTCTCCTTGAACGGGAAGTGCTCTTGGAAGTAGGGACTCGCCTTGAGCTTCGTCGCGATGTTCTCGAACGCGACCTTCATGGCGAGCGTCTCGTTGACCGAGAGACAGACGACGGAGATGTTCGAGTCAGAAGCCAAGCCGAAGGACCGGTGAGGGTCCTTCAGGCACGAGATCTCGTACAGGATGCGTGCCACCGCAACGGAAGCTACGAAGGTCTTGCCGTAGCCGATGCTGCCCGTCCAGATGGCTTCCTGGTAGTCCCCCGATTCGAAGAGCTCGATCAGGTCTGCGAGGTGTTGGTCGTACAAGGCGTCGCATGTGTTGCCCAAGAAGTACTCGTCCTTCACGAAGGTGTGGATGTCCACGGGCGGCGTCTCGTACTCAGCCTCTCGAATCATGTCGATGAGGGAGTGATCGCCCGAACCCATGTCCGCGAGCATCATCTCGAGCACCTTCCGCTCCTCGGGAGTCAGGTTCTCGAGCTCCTTCTGAAGAAACTCCTCGTCCTCCTCGGCCGTGCGCGTGCTTGCCGCCCTGCCGTTCTGGTCAACAATCATCCAGTCTTCTCCAGCGGGGGTTCCTCGGCCTCGGAGTCAGGCTTGACTTCTACCCCCTCGGTGTCGATCGGAAGTTCCTTGGCGCCTTGCTTGAGCAGCTTGTTGGCCGCACTGAGGAGACGTTGCCGAGACTCGGGGTTGGCAAGGACGACAGCAACCTGCGGAGCCGCGCCCTGGCTCTCGACCTTGGCGACGAGCTCGGCGTTCACGTCGAGCCGACCGATCTTCCTGCTGTTGACTCCCAGGTCCATCTTGAGCTCGGCGATGGTGCTCAAGATCTCTCGAGCCGTCCGGATTTCCTGCGTCATCGAGGGGAAGAGTTTTCCGATCGCCCTCTCGGTCTTCATCTCGAGGCCGATCCGATCCATCTGAAGCATGTACAGTCGCTCGAGCTCCGACAGTTCGTCGAGAGACTCGTCCACCTGCTCGGCCGCGTGGATGAACTTCCTCGGAATCTGATCTCGGATGAGCTGCGCAGGTGGGATGGAGTCACGGTACTTCCGGAGCATCGACGTGAGCCCCTCCCGCGACGCCTCGGTGTACTCCTTGCGCTCCTCTTGGACCCACTCCGCGACCTTCGAGACAGGCCAGCCCTCGAGGATGTGCTGGTGCACCTCGTCGAAACACTTCAGGGAGCGGAGCTTGACGAAGCGGTGCTCGCGATCGGAAGGCTTGATCACGTGCGCCGGCTTGCGCTGCTTCTTTTTCTTCTTCTTGGGGGTCTGCACGACCGTGCTCACGTCCGACATGCTTTCAGTCTAACGCGATCGGTCGCGATTGTCAGTGCGCTGCCCAGGACGTGCCGATGTCGGGCTCGGCCAGAATGGGCACGGACTTGATCAGAGGTTGGATGCCGTTGACCATCGCGCCCTTCACGTCCTCGGCGACGGCTGCCACGAGCTCGGGGTCGTCTTCCGTGTCCGTGACGATCTCGTCGTGAACCATGTGGACCATCTTCGCGGCGCCGTTGTACTTCTTGAGAGCGTAGTACGTGTTGCGCAAAGCCGCCTTCAGGCCGTCCGCTCCGGTGCCTTGGACTGGCGTGTTGAAGATCTCACCATGAGCCTTCTCGGGGTCGAGGTAGCGAAGCCGTCCGGAGAGCGTGCGCACGCAGGGGTTGCGACGGAAGTCACGGAGAGCTCGGTCGTGCCAAGCCTTCACGCCCGCGTACCCTTCGAAGTAGCGCTTGATGAACTTCTTGGCTTGCCCGAGCGTGATGCTCACGCCGTAGTTCGACTGCGAGTAGATGACGAGTCGCTCGGCGCCGAGCCCGTAGATGAGCCCGAAGTTGACCGGCTTCGCCGCCTGCCGCTGCTGCTTCGTGACCTCCTCGATCGGAACACCCGACACGATGGAGGCTGTGCGTCGATGCGCGTCCTCCCCGTTCAGGTAGATGGACCTGAAGAGGGAGTCGCCCGAAATCTCGGCCGTGATGCGGAGCTCGACCTGGGAGAAGTCGACCACCACGATCTTGCGGCCTGGACCAGCCCAGAAGCAATCGCGGTAGTCGTTACCCCTTGGGATCTGTTGGAGGTTCGGCTTGCTGCTCGAGTACCTTCCTGCGCCCGTGAGGGGCCAGAAATCGGTGTGCACCCGCCCGGTGCTCTTGTCGATGTGCTCGAGGAACTGCTCGCCGAAGGCACTCAGCTTCTTGGACACCTTGCGGTATGCCATGAAGGTCGGGATGGCCGGGTGCTTGTGCGCGATCATGGCGAAGGTATCTTCGCGCGTGTCCTCGAGCTCGATGCCCAGTCGCGCGAACGCTGCCTTCACCTGAACCGGCGAGTTGTAGTTGAAGCCTGCCGAGATGCCCGGCAGCGACAGCATCCCCTTGGGGTGGGGCAGTTCGTAGTCGAGCTTCTTCCGCAGTTCGATGTGCTTCTCTCGGTTCTGCTCAACGAGTCGCATCCACCGGGTCTTGTCGAGCCGGAAGCCGTTGAGCTCGATGCTCGCCTCTCCGATGATGGCACCGAACTCGATGAGCGCGGCCCTCAAGAGCCCCGCCTTCGCGAGCTTCTCCTTGAGCCTGTCGCGCAACACGAGGAGGTGCATGACGTCCTCGGCCGCGTACCGGAGCTGCTCCTCGGTCAGGGGCCCCTTCCAGTTCGACTCGCCCGCGTCGGGGACCTCCGGACTGATCTTCAGTTCGCGGCGGTAGAGGTCGTACAGGTTGTGCCCGAGGTTCTTGCCGTTGTGGTACATCGCCGACGCACGGAAGGTGTCGAACAGGGGCCACAGTTCCAGACCGAACTTGTGCAGGAACCACTTCTGTTCGAACTTCGCGTTCTGGATGACCTTGACGACGCCTTCGTTCGATAGGGCGTCGCAAACCGGTCCCAACGTCCCCGTCTGGAACAGGTCGATGACGTAGATACCCTTGCCCGTGTTTAGCTGGACGAGTCGGATCTGACCGTGGTGGGGGGAGAGGGAGGTCGTCTCGATGTCGAGAGCGACGGCTGGTGCCTGAACGAGCTCGTTGGCGATGTGCCCGAGTCGTTCAGGGTTGGTGACCAGTTCGTACTCGATCATGAAGCCGCAAGCACCTTCTGACCGGCCTTGCTCAGCTTGTAGGAGCCTCGCTCGAGCTTCAGGACCAAGTCCCCTCGGGTCAGGCGCCGGAAGGCGTTACGGACCCAACTGTTGGCCTGCGCGGCAGGCTTGTTCGGGAAGGCGTCCCCTGCCACCTCCGCGATGGTCCGAGCACCCTTGCCGTGGTTGAGTGCCCCGAGCACCTTCATCTCCTTGGCGTTCGGAGCCTTCTTGCTGAAGTCTACCGGGGGACCGTTCTGACCCATCTTCGACTTGGGGGCGTCGACAGGCTTCGGCGCAGCAGTCTTCTTCGCAGGCTTCGGCGCGGCCTTGACCGGCTTCGCGGCAGCCTTCTTGACGGCCTTCTTCGGAGCCTTCTTGACTGCCTTCGGCGCGGCCTTCTTCGGCGCTTTCGCAACAGCCTTCTTCGCCGTCGCCTTCTTGGTGGCCTTCTTCGCCGCCTTCTTCTTCGGCTTCGCCATGCCCTCTCCCTCGTCTTGGGGCACCGAATCCTTCGCCAGAACGAGATCCTCAGAACCCTCAACCTCCGTGTCCTTCACCGGGGGCTTGGGGCCCTTCACGGAGTAGTCCGTTTTGCCGTCGTCGTTCGGCACCTCGATGAGAGCGAGGACTTCGAACGTCTTGGCGTCCATGAGCTGCACGGTGGGCGGTTGCCCTGGCAGCGCCTTGCGGAAAGAACGACCGTAGGTCTTCGCGCCTTCCTCGGTCTTGATCAGCTTGTGCGTCTTGTCGTGGTAGTGCTGGACCAGTTCGATGGATACTTCGCGGTACAACCCACGATCGATGGCCTCGGCCACCTTCTTGGCAGTCTTTCGAATCACTGGGGCCTCCAACCTAGCCACCCCGACCAGGCGTTCGGGTGTCGTTCCTTCTTACCTCACAACTAAGGTAACTCTCCGAAGATCAGTCGTCAACCTAAATCGACCTGATCAGGTTTCGGGGTCTTCGACCCAGCCGTCTGGCATGAATTCGTTGATGTAGAAGTTGACAAGGTCGGCTTCTGTCTTGAGTTGCTTGCTCAGATCTCCGTACCCCAAGACGTGCCCGCGCACCCCGAGCTGCTGCCAGTATTCGAAAGTCACCTTCCGGAAACGAGCAGTCGCGGGGGCTTCGGGGTCCGTGAACTTGACCGTTATCAGGCCGTCCTTCTCGGACTCGATTTTGCCTTGCTGGCTACCTCCGCCGAAGCCGAGACCGGTGGTGAAAATCCACTCTATGAAGTTCCGCGTTCCGTCCGGCGTCTTCCGGGCGACCTCGCGCACGCCGAGTACGAGCTGCACGTCACCCTTGTTCCCCATGTCGAACGCGTAGAGCTGTCGGAATACGAAGGGCATCAATCCACCTCTGTCGGCTGCACATACTTCTCGTAGACTTCCCCAGCGTTGTTCGCAACGACGACGAAGTCCTCGACAGGAACGCCGTTGACCTCGTGCATCCCTGCTTCCTTCAGCTTCTTGATCATCGCGGCCCGCTTGTGTTCCGACTGGGTAGTCACGCGAAGAATCTGCTGCTGCCTGATTCCTCGACGGAAACCGATCTCGTGACTCGAGTGGTAGGAACTGGCCTGCCGCTCGGCCGCTCGATCGATCGTGTCACGAGCCTGGTAGACAGGGCCATGGGAACTGGAACCTGGGTTGGTGCAACCGTAGTGGTCACCGAAGTGCAGGTAGGAGTCGAGCCGGTCGAGCTCGTCGGTGGAAACGATGAGCTGGCACTCCTTGGCAAACGAGTGACTGTTCAAAGAGTGCCCGAGCCCGGATTCCGTCATCATGTACCCGAGCACGTTGTCGCCTGAACCGGTGCCCACATCGGCCGTTTCCGACACGCCGATCCCTCGAGGAATTCCTCGAGCATCGCGCTCGCCGATTCCCATCGGACCATTTTGGAGCATCGACACAATAAGGTTGGGGTCGGCACCGTGGAACACGAACCGGACACCCTTCTCCCGCAGTCGCTTGCCTCGACCCTTCTCGACGCCCGTCGTGTGCCCAGGGAAAGCCTCGACTTCTTCGACGTTCTCTCCCGACGCCTGTTCGGGAGTCATGCCGGTCGACTCGAGAAGCTTCTGAAGCATCTTTGGGTTCTTCGAATGCTTCGCCATGAGCTTCTTGACCTTGGTCGGGGTCGTCGCCTTGTCGAGAACGTCGTCTGTCACCCCCATCCGCCTCAGCGCGACCTTCATCCACCCGATCGCAGGCGTGTCCGCAGTCGCAATCGCGGCCTTCTCTGCCGCCGTGGGCTTCAGTTGCTGCTTCAGTCGCGAGAGAACACCCGACTTGTTCGGGTCCACCTTGCCGTCCACGAGGTCGGCCACCTGTGGAGCGGACGCCCACAAGAGGCGACGCTGCTTGAGCGCCTGCTTCTCGGCCGGCTTCGGGTTGCGTAGCAGTTCGTCAGCAAGACCCGGCTGGGCTGTGTCCAAGAGCTCGCGGAGCGCGTCGTCTTCCGTCTGCCCAGGCCGGGGGCGGAGTTTGATGATGACGTGATCCTTGTAGGCGAAGTGGGTGCTCGAGGTGCACATGTGAATCTCGCCCACTTCGGTCTGCAACGAACGGGTCGGGATTCGGCCCATGTTGTAGGAGGAAGAGTGACCGGACTCGTCGGCCCACGAGTCGTCGCTCGAGTCGAACGACGCTTTCGGGAACACGAACTCGCTCGTGTCCGGAAGAACCAGCTTCTTCGGGAGCGCCTGCGGGCGGATCCGGAAAGAGATCTGCTGATAGGTACCCTGCGCGTCCTTGCGGCGCGTCACGCGCATGCCTGAACCGGTCAGACCCGCGCCGTCCGAAGCGTAGCGGCGACCGCCAGCTCCCAGCGTGGTGCTTCCGACCGTCGCCAAGTCCTGGTTGTTGTCCGTCGCTGGAATGTTCTCGGTGTCGTCGGGGAAGTACCTCGGACGGTCGGGAGTGCTCTTGGCGTCTCCAGTGGGAGACGGAGGACTGACGACCTCGTCGACCGTGACGGAAGCAGCTTCCCAAGCGTTCTTGTCCACGACGAAGTTCGTGTAGTAGCTACCCACGATGGGGTCGTCGAGGTTGTCGGGGTTGATGCCGAGTTGCTCGAACATCTTCTTGACCTTCTCGATCGCAGCGGGGCCTCCACCGTTCTGGACCTTGATCGTGATCTTGCCTGCTTCGGGTTGCGGGGTACCGGTGGCGGGGTCCTGGTAGGGCGCGGTCTTGATTGTCGTCCCCGCAGCCGCCGCAACCTTCGCCATCAAAGCCGTAGACTTGTACGTCTTCTTGACGGTCTTCGGAGCCTTCTTGCTGACCTTGCCGGTATCTTCACTCCAACCCGTGTCGAACGTGAAAGTGCCGTCCTTGCTCCCGGTCTTCTGCCGGTAGAGCTTCGTGAAGAACGCTTCGAAGTCCTTGCGCAGGTCGAGCTTGCGCTTGCGTGCTGCCTTCAGGAACTTAGCCTGCTCCTCGGGCTTGCCTGGGTAGAGCGCCTCCGCGTAGGGCCGCAGCTTCGCGATGTAGTCCTTCGTCGACATGTTCTCGATGGCCTGGAGACCCTCGAGCATGTCCATGGGGTCCATGTCGTACTTGCCTTCGACCCAACCCTTCCAGAGCGAGTTGTAGATCGGAGGCTGGCCGACGTGGTTCGGATCGTAGTCGAGGGAGAGCGTGTCTCCGGGGAAGAACCGGAAGCCCTGTTCCTTGTCCACACCGATGATCTGCCCGTTCGCAGCTCGGATGAACTGACCCCCGTGACTGTCGTGCTGGGAACCGAGCCAGTCGAGAAGATGCTCTCGAGCGAGCGTCTGCCGGTCCTCGTCCGAAAGACTCTCGACGGAAGCGTGACCCAAGTCGGGTTGCTTGGGATCCCGGTCGACCATGGGCTGCAACGTGCCCAGCTTCCCGCCGAGCGTCATGACTCCCACGGGAACAGGGTACTCACCGCCGTGCACGATCTGGGCAATCTCCGCGTACGCCTGCTGAACGGCAGCCGCGAAGGGCTTGGACTGGGAGCCGCCCTTGGTCTGCGCGACCTTGAAGAGCCACTTGTTGCCGTCCTTGTCCACGTAGATGCGCTTGTCACCTGCACCGCCGAGGAAGTTGCCGCTGCCCACGAGGGAGAGCTCCTCGGGCTTCGGGATGCCGGCCGGTGGCTTGATCTTCTCGACCGCCTTCTTGGAAGGAGTCGCCACGGGCTCTTCGGGAACTCCCGGCGCAGCCGGTGGCAAGTCCTCGACCGCAGCCGCACTCGGGGTGACGGCCACGTCCTTCTCCGCTTGAGCCTGCTTGACGAACTTCTTCAGTTCCTTGATCTTCTTCGGAGACGTGGTGGTCGGCGACTCCTCGTGCGCCTTGATCAGAACGTTGGCGAGCTCGATGGCCTCGTCCCAGTTCTGGGTGCCGTGCAGTTCGTCAACAGCCTTCTGGATGATGACCTTCTGCTTGCCTGTCAGTTCGGCCGCGTTCTCGGTGAGCCACTTGATGTCCTTCTTCTTGATCGCGGACTTGACCTGCTTCGCGGTCGGCTTGTTGGCCTTCTTCTGCGCTTCGGTCTCCTTCGCGGCCTGCACCTTCGAAGTCAGGATCTTCACGAGGTTGCTAGCCTTCTGCGCGTAGGAGGCAGCAGCAGCGGGGTCGCCGCTCGTCGCCATCGCCTGACCCAGCAACGAGGCTGCTTTGACGGCGTCCTTCAACTGGTCCGTCGTCAGGGCATGTGCTTCGCCCGTGTCCACGACCATGCCCGCGAGCGTCGTCTGCTGCTCGGGGCTGAGCTCCGCGACGTTGGCCTTCAGCGCTGCCCAGTCGCCCTTCGCCAGAGCCTCGTCGAAACCTTCGTAGCCGGGGGCGACCTTCGGAGCCTCTTCGATCGGGTCGGAGAGCTCGGCCTGCTTCTGGAGGAAGTTTTCGGTCATCGCCTCGTCGAGCACGCTCACCCACTCAGGGGCGCTCGTCGCGGCACTGTCCGAGAGAATCTCGAGCAGCTTGAGGCACTGGTTCACCTCCTCCGCGTTCATGTTGTCGATGGGCAGATTCAACGGAGCGGTGTTGACGAGGCTCTTGATCTGCGCCTTGCTGAGCGTCCCGAGCTTCGCGAGCTCCTCTGGGTCTCCGTTCGCGGCAGCTACCTCTTCGTCGGAGGGGTGCGGAACCTCGGGCTCCTTGCCGAGCTTTATCTCGAGCGCTGTGGCCTGCGAGGTATAGTACGCGGCAGCACCAGTCTGCCCCGCAGCCGTCGCCCTCTCGGCCAAGATCTTCGCTAGCTCGAGCGCTTTGCCGACGTACTCGGCAGACATCTCGTCATTGAACGCTGCCGAAACAATGTCGATAGCCTGACTCTCTTGACTCTCGGTCATGGAGGGAGCGAGCTCCTTGAGCTTCTCCCAGTCTCCGTTCTGGAACGCCCCGAACACTTCCTCGTCGGACGGAGGCGTTGGAGGAGGCGGTACGCCAATCTCCTCGAGGGACTTGTCGGACGGCACGAGCTCGTCCTCGCTGATACCCGTGGGGGTCGCCTGCGTCGCGACCTTCACCGGCTTGCCGTTCTTCATCTCGTAGACCGCGCCCGTGGTGGGATCGATCCATTGGCCTTCCTTCAGGTCGACCTCGTAGACCTCCTTGGTCTTCGGGTGCACGAACTGGTTCGGCTGGAGACCGGCTTCGTCCTGAAGCTGAAGAGCTTCGTCCTGCGTGAAGTACGAAGGCTTCACTGCCGGGTTCCAGTAGACAGGCTTGGCCTTCAGCGGCTCGGGTGTCTCCGGTTCGGCTGCCGGTTCCTCGCCGGGCTCGAGCGGAGCGTCTGGGTCACCGTCTGGACTCAGTCCCCATGGGTCGTCGGCCGGCTTCTCAGGCTCCGCCGGTTCCTCGGGCGGAGGTTCCTCGGGAGAGGGCTCCTCGCCGGGCTCCGCCGGGGGCTCTGCGGGCTCTTCAGGCTCCGCAGGCTCATCCGGTGCCGGTTCGTCGGCGGGAGGCTCCTCGGGCGGTTTCTCGTCCTCTGGCGGAGGCTCCTCGTCAGGCTTCGGCTCGGCCTTCGGCAGGTTGTCCGCACCGACAGGCTCGGGCATCTCGGTCGGGACCGGCTCTCCAGCGGCGACTGCCTTCTGGAAGGTGTCCTGCGGCTCGACGCCCATCTCCTTGAGCTTCTTCGCCAGCATCTTGAGCTTGTTCGAAGGAATCCAAGCAGCGCCACCTTCGACGCCCATCTCCGGAACCTTGTCCTGACCAGGCATCGGCTCGAGCTGAGGGTCGGCCGAGGACGGGTCGTCGATGTCACCGATGGGCGGGTACTCGTCTGTCGTACCCTCGGGCGGGTCCATCAGAGAAGCGGCGTGCTTCTGCATGTTGTCGAGGTTGATCCAAGTCGGCTTCGCACCACCTGCCTGCTTCTTCCAGACGAGCACCTTCTTGTATTGGGTGCCGTCCTTCTTCGTGGCCGTCTTCATCCCGATGATCTTGACTTCGATCAACGGGTCGTGGACGAGCTCGTAGGCATCCAGAAGGGGAACCGACCCCTCCCAAAGAAGCAGCCCTAGCGGGCGGTACGGGAAGCCCATCGGTTCAGTCCTCGTTGTCGCCGATTTCAGGATCCTGCGCCCACGGTGGGGACCACACGATGCTGTCACCTTCAAGCATCATCAGTTCCCAGGACCGCTTGGACAGTTCGGCCGCACGACGCATGACGCCGTTGGTGCGAGCGAAAACGTTCACGCTCACGGTGTCGCGGAAGTCGAGTCCCGTGTTGACCGTGACGGTGATGAACTCCTTGTGGGGGTCGCTCTGTTGCGCGGCTGCCATGCGGAATTCCTTCTGCGCGATGGAACCCACGTCGAGCATCCCCCGCACGCCGGTCTGGAGACCCTTCGCAGACTTGAGCATCGCCGCGAGAACCTGCTTCTCGCTCTGCATCGTGAGCGGCGTGGGCTTCTTGCCGAACTTGGGGGAGCTGCGCTTGGTACTGATCGAGTAGCGCTTCGCCACCTCGTACATGCTCGTACGCCCCGTGGCGAAGAACCCGTAGGCTTTGCCAGTGACCGCCACGACACCCCGGATGGCTCCGTTCACGTCGGCGTTCGCTCGCCGGGAAGTGAGGGGGTCTTCCGCTGCGGCCACACTCTCGGCCGCCCTGACGACTTTCTGGATCGCCTCGAGGTAGAGATCGCCCATCCGGACGAAGCTCCGCCAAGAGTTTGCGGTGTCGAGCAAAGGCTTGCGCATGGCGTTGCCCTCGACGAGAAGATCGGTTTCGAGCAGCTCGCGGGCTTCGATGATGCGGCGCTGTAGACTCATGAGGTACCTCCGACTCCTTACCGTTCTACCAGAAGCCGGGGGTTGTGTCAGCCAACCGCCTCGGAGTCACCCTCGAGCTCTTCCTTCTCGCGGGCTTCGGCTTCCTTCACCCAACGCTCCGTCACCTTGCCAATCACTTCGTTGACGTCGTGCCCCCATTCTCGGGCAAACTTGAGGACGCGATCAACCGCCTTCTTGGTCTTCTTGCTCAAGGCGACGTAGACGTGCTCCTTGCCGCCGTAGGAGAAGACCATGAACGAGTACTCCATCGTGTCGCCGTGCTCGTTGAACATCTTGTTCAGGATCGTCCCTAGATCGTCCAGGGTCTTGGCCTCGCCCACGGCATCACTGATCTTGTCCTGCGTCTGCTTCGGGAGCCCAGTGGCCTTGATACCCTTCTGGACCTGGTGCACGAGCTTCTTCCAACCGTCCAGGTCGGTGAAGGCGAACATGCGACGCAGCGGCTTCTCGCCGTACTTGGTCGCCATCTCGCGGTACAGCGCCGCCAACTTGTCAGGGTTGGGCTTGCCGTGCAGGGAGTTGAGACGGACCGTGACGAACTTCTGAAGGTCTTCGTCTTGCCACCGAGCGTCCGACAGGATGACGCAAGGAAGCGACTCGTAGCCGAGCGTCTTGGCGGCTTCGTAGCGGTGGGCCCCGCCGAGGATGCGGTAGGACCCGTCCACCATGGGAACGATGTGAAGGGGCTCTATGAAGCCGTTCTCCTTGATCTCGGAGACGAGCCACGCGAACTCCTCACTCGTCATCTCGTTCGCGTTCCACGCGTTCTTCTCGATGAGGTCGAGGTCGACGCTCATCACGGTGGGGGTTTCCGGCACGCCCTGTGGAGAGTCGGTCATTGCGATGTCAGGGCCTCCACCAACGTGTCGCACTTGCCCGAAACGATTTGGAGCTCACCAACGAATTCACGGAGGAAGCTCTCGAGCGCCTCGGGGTCCTGCGCCGGGATCGACACACCGGGGATGCCGACCTCCACTCGCTCCTGCCACTTCTTGAGGATGGCGATGCCCGTCTCGAGCTCGTTGTGCATCACTTCGGGGGACACAGGAAGGTTCATTCGTCGTCTCCTGCCATGTCTTGGAGGGTGTTCAGTCCGAACACGCATTCGCCCTTCTTGAAGGCCACGAGACGGATGCCCAGGAGCTGCTCGAACTTGCCGAGGTAGCGCTGGATCATCTTGGGGTCGGCCTTCTTGCCGAAGTCGTTCGTCGCGAGGAAGTCCAAAGCGATGAGGCTAAGGTTGTTGCTCTTGACGTCCGACTCCGACAGTTCCTCGGCGCGCTCGAGCGCCGCATCGACGTTGGCGATCTGCTCGCCGAAGCAGTAGAAGTGGAACGCCTTGGCCTCCTCGACTTCGGGAAGCATGTCCACATTGGCGAGCTCGTCTTCCTCGTCTTCGTCGAGCTCGTCTTCCTCGTCGTCCACTTCCAAGTCGTTGCCTTCCTCGTCAGTCACGGGGTGCAGCTTCTTAGGCTTCACCGCCGCTTCCTTCTTGTCGAGTGCTTTCCCGATGGCGTGCAGGAGCTGCGGGTAGCTCGACTTCTCGGCAAGGTCCAACCACTTGTTGACCGTCTTCTTGTCGGCCTTCTGGAACCAGATGCGGGTGAGCTCGCGGAGCTTCGACCAGCCGAGCGAGACGATGCGCTGCTTCGTCTCGGGGTCAATGCCTGCCAGGTGCACGCTGAGCATCTGACCGATGTTGCGGAGCCGCTCGGCCTTGCGCCGATGCATGCCGAGCTCCTTCTCGACGTAGTCGCCGAAGCTATCGTAGCCCCACGACTGGTAGATGGCGCACTTGCGGGGGTCGCCGTTCACCGGGGTGTTGTAGGCGTCCCACAGAATCTGCCCCATCTCGACGTAGCCGGTGTCCAGGGTCTTCGCCAGTTCGGAAGCGCGCTTGCGCATCTTGCTCGCCCACTTCGCCGAACCTGGTGAAATGCTCGTAACCGTCGCTGTGCTGCCCATCACTGCTCCTTCAGTCAGCGGAAGATCAACTCCCTCGCTCGAATCTCTGTCAGCTCACCAGCCGCCCCCTCGCGGTTCATGAGCTCGCCCTCGATGAACACGTACGCTCCTTTGCGCAAGTACGCACGACACGTGTCCACCAACCCTTCTCCGTACGCGTTCACCTTCACCCAGGTGGTCACGACACCATCACGGATGTGCTTGTCAGACGCGAGAATGAACGTACACACCGGGACCTGCTTGGTCGTCTTGGCGTATTCGATCTTGGCTGTCACGTCTCCTGAAATGACCACCCGATTGATGGCTCGCGTCATCCTGCTCTCCGTATGGCCCGCAACACGTCCGAATTCAGACATGCTAGCACGGAGGCGACCGCGTCGTACGCGTGTTCGTGCATCCCTTTCGGCAACCCCTGCGCCAGAAGCTCCTCAGAGAATTGGCGTCCGCACTTGGCGCAGACAGCAGCGGCGACGTCCTCCTTCGTAGCGGTACCCACACCGGCCACCGCGATCTTGATCTCCTTCGGCGTGGCCTGCACGATGGGCAGGTCGTTCATCTCGGCGAGGGTCGCGACGATGCCCCAGCACATCGCCATCTTCGCAGCGGCAGCGGAGTTCCTGGGAAAACTCATGGACTCGGCGACGATGGCCTGGGCATTCGAAGCCAACGGGTAGAGCGCGCGGATGAGCTCCTGCGCTCGGCGTAGGTTGTCGTCGGCCGCCAACACCTTGCGCTTCTTGTCGGCCTTCGCAGTCCGCAGGGTGCCCAACGACCGCACGTCCACGAAGGGAGCGCCATCCTTGCGAGTAAGGTCCACGAGGGCGTAGCCGCACGTGGCGAATCCGGGGTCCAGTCCGAGAACACGGGCCATGTCAGTCCTTCTTTCGCTTGTCCAAGTTCAAACGTCGGATGCCCAAGCCTTTCGGGAGCGGCGGCTCGCCCACCTTCTCCTGCATCTTGAACATCCTCGAGGTGAGCGCGATGGAAGCCATGATGCGGTTGGCATCCTGGGGGTTCGTCAGGCGCCCCTCGTCGTCTTTGGAAAACTCCTCCCCAGCCTCAGCCTCGACCGCAGTCACGAGCTCAAGGAGCTGGGCAGTTCGGTTGCGCCCCCAGTTGGACTCGTACATGAAGCACAACGAGCAGATGGCGTGCCGATCCTCGTGCAGTCCTCCGAGCTCCCACACCGCCTGGCGCTTGTCGCACTTGGCGCACGCCGTGTTGAGCATCGGCTTGGGCAGCGGACGGAGGAACCGGGGGTCAATCAGAATCGGCTTCATGCTCGTGCTCCAAGTGCTTGACGATCTCGACTCCGCCCATCTCGAGCATCTCGAAAACGACAGCCGCGTCCGTGTTGTCCCGAGCGTACGTCTCCTCGTACACGATGCGGGTGATTCCTGCCGTGATGATGGCCTTCACGCAGTCCTTGCAGGGGGTGAACCGGCAGTAGAGCGTCGCGCCTCTCAGGTCCCTGTTGAGGGCCGACACGATGGCATTGATCTCACTGTGCACGATGTACGGATACTTGCCCGGCCGGGTCCGTGGGAGTTTCCCATCGGGGAAGCCGGGCGGGAACCCGTTGTACCCCGTGCTCAGGATGCGCTTGTCGGGGGAGACGATGACGCACCCGACCTGCGTGTCCTCGTCGTGACTTCGCTGCGCCACCACCTTCGCGATGCGCATGAAGTAGGTGTCCCAGTCAGGTCGAACTCTCATCGTCTTGCTCCTCGAAACACTCGTTGACGAGAGGGCACTCTTCGGCGCGCTTGCAGTCGGGGGACGTGCAGATGCGCTCGGGCAGTTCGCCCGTCTCGATGCCCTCCCAGATGCTCATCGTCATGGTCTTGAGGGACTCCACGGTGTCCTCGTCGTAGGACATGTAGTGCTCGACGAGCGCGTTGATGCCGTAGACCCCCTTGACCCAGTACAGGATGATGCCCCACTGGCAACCCGTGAGCCACATGTACGTCTGGCACTGCACCGCGTGGGCGAAGTCGGGCACGTCTTTGATCTCGGGCGCGCGGCGAGGGGAGATGCTCTTGACCTCGAGCACACCAAGCCCCTTGTCCTCGGGTAGACCGAGAGCCAGCGGATCCAAGAACCCGTCGTTGTGTCCGGTCAGACGGTACGCCTCGTTGATCCAGAACTGCTCCTCGTACTGGTACTCTTCCCCCTTGCAGACCTCGCACGGACTCTCTGGCCGAAGAACCTGAAACTCTTCCTCGACGACGCCGAAGTTGCCGGCAGTGTTGCCGCCGTACCGCTTGCCGCACTTGGTGCAGAACCACTTCCCACGGAGCGCCCCGACCTTCGGCAGGATGATGTTCTGCAACGCGTAGTGTAGACCGCTGCCATGATCGAAAGTCAGAAGAAGGTTCGTGTCGATGACGTCAGGGAGCTCGATGTCGTGCTTCGACGCCAACACCATCGCTCGAGCACACGTGTACGGGAGAGAGCTCGCCCGCATCGTGTCCTTGAGGGTCAGGGGCTTGGCGACGCCGACGCGCCTGTACTCCCCCTGTATGAGCTTACGAAGAGACGGAACAAATGCGCGAGTAACTGCCCTGCGAGCCATCGTCCTTTACCTTGCCTTTTCCGCACGTCCAAAGAAATCGCAATCAGTCGTCGCTCGACCTCCCCGAGCATCGTTTCCGCCTCTGCCGAGGTGACTTCGACGCCGCACCGGGGACACTCCATCCATTTACCGTGAGCGGCCCACTCAAGCAAGACGTCGCATGCTCTGCACTCCAAACCCCAGTAGGACCGCTCGGACACGAAGCGCACGTGACTGTCCGCGTCCATCTTCAGGAAGGGTCGTAGTCGTTGCAGATCCGACATCAGTGCACCTCGCCCTTCGGGGGGACCTTTCGCCCTTCCCGCTTCGCGCGCCACTCCGGGTCGCCGTTCGTGTAGCCCTCCCAATACGCGTCCTCGAGCGCCTTGCGCAGAAGCGGGTCGGTGGTGAAGTCCGCGAGCTGCCAGTACAGGAAGCGCAGACCTTTCCTGATCATTTCTCGAGCCCGCATGCCTTCAGCAGCCTTTCGAAAACCTCCATCGGTACCACGGCGTAGTCTTCGCTGGTGCGGCCCGCGTTGCTGTCGAACGTGACGATGAGCATGGGGTCCTTGGCTACACGCTGCGCGCCGTCACGCACCCTGTCAAGCCACTCCTTCTTCAGTCCGATGGACTTCTTGTCCGTGAACTTGTGCTCGATGTGGAATTCGGGAGTCGAGATGTCTCCCTGGTCCGTCGTCTTGTCGTGCTTCGACCAACGGGCGGCGCCCGACCGCTTGATGCGCTTGCCGCTCGTGCCGGCCAGACGTTGCTCGTGCCGGCGCGAACGCTTCGTGCGCTCCGACCGATCCCGGTCCGAGTCAAGAAGCGGAGGGACAGGCTTCTTGACCTCGTCCGACATCGCTACCCCAAGAGCGTGGACATCGTCGCGTGCCACATCTTGTCGAGGAACTCAGGGTTGGTGAGCATCTCCTGCTCGATGCGGGACCTGCCTCGGAACTTCTCTCCGAGAGCCATCCAGCTACTGCCGGAACCTTCGACGAGCCCCACCTTCTCGGCCATGCGCACGATGTCGTGCTCGTTGGAGATGTCACCCATGTTGCGGTGCTCGGTAGGGGACAAGATCATCTTGAAGGCTGCCGCGATCTTCGCCGCCGAAACCTTGTTCTTCTCGACGCGGAAGTTGAATTCGGCCGTGAGGGGCTTGCCCGTGATCTCGTCCATCTCGTACTTGCTGGCCGACAGCTTGACCTCGGTCGAGCTCGCGAACCCCGGCGCCATGCCCCCAGGTTGCGTCTCAGGCGAGCCGAACATCACGCCCACCTTCATGCGTACCTGGTTGGTGAAAAAGAGCGTAGGACGGCGTCCTGTCTCGTTGCCGACCGCATTCAAAGCCGACACGAACTTGCGGACACCCTTGCCGACAGCTCGGGCTTGAATGCCCACCGTCTCCTTCGCCGTGGACTCCGCGATCTCCTTCGCAGGGGTGAGGAAGGCGATGGAGTCGATGACCAGGATGTCGCAACCGACACGCACGACCGACTCGGCCATGTCGAGGGTCTGCTCCGCGTACTCAGGGATGGACAGAAGCACGCGACTCGTGTCCACGCCCATCTTCTCGGCCCACGGAAGGTCAAGACCGCCCTCCACGTCGAGGAACACGACAGCAGGGTCGCGGGGTTTGCCGCACGCGCACAGACTTTGAAGTGCCCAACAGTTGGAGCACCGTTGCTGCGCCTGCGCGATCGTCTTGAGGAAGGTCGTTGTCTTCGCCGCCGACTTGTGGCCCCAAACCACGTTGACCCGCCCCACCGGGAAGCCGCCGCCGAGCGCGTAGTCCAACATGAAGATGCCCGTGGGGATGCGCGGGACCTTCTGCACGCCGAACTCGGAAGCTCGTGTGAAGATGGCCTCTCCGTGCTGCTTCCGGATCTTCTTGACCAGGTCACTCGACAGCAGCGCCTCGAGGGGGCGTTCGATCTTCGGCGCCTTCGGCATCAGAACAAGTCCTTCTTCTTGCCCATGATCTTCTTCTTCTCGCCCACGAGGCGGTCCTCGACGAACTGGCGAGCGAAGGTGTAGGCGCCTTCGACCTCTTCCTGGTAGCAGGGGACGTTGATGCTCACGTCGAGCCGGGCGCTCTCGTAGTTGCCCATGTTGATGGTGAGCCCGAGGCTCACGCCGACCTGGGCGGGAGGCGTCACGAACTGACGCACTTCGAGGAATTCAGTCTCCTCGTCGATCGGGCCTTCGGCCTTGTTCATGCCCGTCTTGTTGAACTGCCTGCGGACCGTCACCGTGGGGTGGCCTACCGTCTGCTTCTTGTCGTCACTCATGTCTTGTCCTCCAACCTCTTCACAAGCTCGGCCCCGATCACACCGAGAGCCTTCCAGCGCTTGTGAACGTCTTTGAAAAATGCCTGCCAGTCGTCGCCGCGCATGTCGTCTCCGTGCTTGTCGAGAGCAGTCTTGACCGCTTCGATCATCGGGAGCGAATAAAGGCGGTACCTCGTCTTCGTCGCGCGGAAAGGTGTCGGGGGAAGGGCGCCTCGGCTCTCCATCTGTTCGACCGTCATCACGGTGCGGTCGATGGCGGTAGCGAGCACGCCGATGCGGAACAGCTTCATCTTGACGACCTTGCCGTCCGCACGCTTCACCTCCCACGTGTAGTCCCGAGGGGTGTACTTGCGCCGAGACCGCTGAGGCTGAAGCCGCCCCTGCTTGATCATCAGTTCGCGAATCTGTTCGACCTGGTCTGCCGTGTACAGACGATCGCCCTTGGTGTTGCGCAGGGGCGTCTCGGGCAGCACGCCGCGTCGTTCCCACAAGCGGACGGCTTGAACGGAGCAACCGAGGACTCGGGCCAGCGCACCGATCGTGAACAGGGTTTCCTTGACGGTTCCCTTCTTCGTCTTGATCGTCGCCTCGACCACGCGATAGGGCTGCTCGGCGATGCGGACCTTCTTCGCTTCCCGCTCCTTCGCCTGCTCCTGCGACTTCTCCTCCCTCGCCTTGCGACGACGCTCTCGGTTGCCCTTGAGCACCCGTGCCTTGTACTCGGGATCGGAATGGTAGCGGTCACGGCGGCTCTTGTTGAGCTCCTCGCCGTTCTCGTCGTACCAAGCCTTGAAATCGAACTCTCCGCCCATGTTGAAAAGATAACAGTTGTTTGGTGATTGTCAAGTGACTCGTCGGTAGAGCCTGTCACGGTTGTCGGCAGAGGACCGGAAGATCTTGATGTTGTCGTCGCGGAAGTCCACCACGATCGGGTCCTTTTTGCCTGGATGTGGTCGCTGGATGCGCCCCACGGCTTGCTCCACATCGCTGAGCGGCGTGGTCAACAATAACGTGTCCAGAGCCGGGATGTCGAGCCCTTCCGAAGCGAACTGGGAGGTGGCAAAGATGACCTGCGCCTCCGCAGCTTCCTTGCGTTGCTCCTCCTTCTGACCGCCCACGTAGAAGCCGGTCGTCTTCGGGTCGTCGGGGAATTTCTTCAACCACTCCTTCGTGAACATCTCCTCGAGCATGTGAAGGTGCTGGAGACGCTCGCTCAAGACGAGAGGCTTGCGGCCCGCTTCGACGGCACGAACGAGTTGGTCGACGATGGAAGCGTTGCGTTGCCGGCTGTTGACCAGGAACCGGATGACCAGGGTGCGCGGTGCGAGGGTGGGGTTGAACTTGTCGGTCTTGACGAGCTTGAAGGTGGTCCAGACCCGCTTCACCTTGACCTTCAGGCGCTGCTCAGTGGCTCCGAAGACGACGTTGCCGATGTGGTAGAGGAAGACGTTGTCGGCGCCGTCCTTGCGCCTTGGGGTCGCGCTAACGCCCAGTCTCCACCGGGCCGAGAACTTCGCAGGCACCGGGCTCCACGTCTCGGCGCCGATGCGGTGGACCTCGTCGGTCACGAAAAGCTGAGGGTACAGGTAGAGCCCCGGTGGGTAGACACGCTGCGAGAGACTCTGCACCATCGCCAAGACGATGTGCCGGTCCACGTAGTCGCACGTGTCGCCTTGCACGAGCCCGATGGATGCCTCGGGGAGGAACTGCTGAATGCGCTCCTTCCACTGGTTCATCAGGAACTCCTTGTGCACCACGACGATCGTCGGACACGAGAGCCTCGCGATGATGGCGCACACGGCGACCGTCTTGCCCCACCCTGGTGCAGCTCGGACGATACCGCCGAGCTCCCCACCTTCGAAGTCGCCCACCACCTTCGCGACGCCCGCAGCCTGCTCGGTCCGAAGCTGCCCCGCGAACTCGAGCGGTTCGTCGAACGTCTCTCGCTCCGAGTAGTTGTAGATGATCTCGTGCTTCTGCTTGGCGTTGTTCAGGAAGAACTGGCGCGGGACGCCTAGGTGCTGGTCTGTCTCCCGCCACAGTTCGATGGGCTCCGGGTCGTCTCCGGGGAAGTCCCCCAGCTTGCGAGGCTGGATGGTCAGGGCCTCCTTGATCGACAGAGTTTGGGTGGGGGTGAGCTCTTCCTTCAGAAGCCACGCGTACCTGTCGATCACGACCTTCATCTACGAATCCTGACTGCTTCGGGGAACAAGCGGAGCATCGCGACACCCGCTTGCTCGAGGAGGTGGTCCAAGTCCTTGGTGTTGCGGATGACGAAGTCGAACTCGTCGGGGTCCAGGTCTCGCTCGGAGTCGTGTTTGAGCCCCTCGCTCTCGAGGGAGGTGTCACGGCCCAAGATGATGGCGACCTTGCCGCCCTTCTCTTTGATGCCGTCAATCTCGTTGCCGAACCGCACGTCAGGGAAGACGACTCCGGGACACCGGATGATGGGGTACTCGTCCTGCACGAACAAGCCCTTCTTCGGGTCGTAGCCCATACACGGTGCCTCGGGATAGGGCTTCACGAGCAGTTGCTCCGCGACGTCGAGAGCGTACTGCACCCACGTGTTGTAGAAGCACCCGCGCCCCCACTCGGAACCGAGCTGTTGCAGTGCGTGCCTGGGAGTCAGGTAGACATCCTCGACCGGGCTAGGTGCGTCGATGCGCTTGCCGTCGTCGGTCCAACCGACGAGGTGGGAACCGAGGGAGCCCTGCCGCTGCCGGACGTACCGCTTGTCCGGAGCGTTGCGGCTCTCGCTGGGGCCCCACAACTGATCGTCAGTGAACCGGTAGACGTCCTTGCAAATGCGCTTGAGCGGGTCGCCGAAAGCCACGGGGGTCCAGAGGAAGGCATCTTGGATGGCCTTCGCCACGGTGCTCTTGCCGCTGCCGGCCTTACCGGCGATGCCGAGAAGGTTCATCCGATACCCTTGGTCCTGTCGCTGTCTTGGAAGTCGAGCTCCGCTTGAGCCTGCGCCGGCCAGTCCTTGGGGGGCAGGTCATCACGGTTCTTCGCGAACCACTGGAGAGCGACCTTCCTTCGACGTGAGGTGCGATCCTCGAGGATCGCTTCCATCTGCCCCTTGCCGATGTGCACTACCGCGAAAACTGGCTTGCTCATGGGAGTCTCCCAAAAAACAACCCGCCCCGGCTGCTTCGGGGAAAGGGGGGGGTCCTCCGCAACCGGGACGGGCCGAGTCTGTTGTCGTCGGTCAGAAGGGGACGTCCTCTTCCTTCCCCCCGGCGCCCCCGGAACCTCCACCGCTGTTGTCGTCGGTGTTGCCGAGCGCTTCGTCGCGGCTCACGCCGCCGAGCAACTCGCGAACGTAGGCGTTGCCTCGCGGCTGCAAGACCTCCATGTAGTTGAAGGGGACGACACGCCGAATCAGCTTGCCCTCGGTGTCGAACTCGAGCTGGAACACCTTCTTCAGAAGGGCCATGGCGTTCTCGTCCTGCTCGGCCTTGTCCCACAAGTCGCTCAGCTTCTTGCCCTTGTAGTTGGCGAGCTCGAACAGCTTGTCCTCGTCCGTGACCGGTCCGTCGAATTCCCACTCGTCACCGACAGCGGGCTTCTTGTCGTCCTCACGATGGACCTTCCACTTGGTCATGATGAGGGAGCCCTTGTCTTCCTTCTTGCGCTTCCACTTCTTGAGCGTGCCGACCTTCCCACCTACGAGCTTCACCTCGTACTGGTACTTGTTGCCCTTCTTGTCGACGTTGAGCGTGCAGTCCACCATCGTCAGGTAGCCCGTGTAGGCTCGGGACTTCTCGCCGAGTCGCGTGCAGCTCTCGCACGTGTCCTCGAATCCCTGGTTGCACGTGTGGTGGTTGCGCCACGAGCCGTTGAGCTTGGCGTTGTGCTCCTTGATGCAGAAGGCTTCGTCGTCGACCATCACAAGCGCGCGGCTGTTACCGGCGGGAATCCACAACCGGTTCGGCCCCTGCATCGCCTGGATGCGTTGCTCTTCTTGCGCCACCCCATCATACCCAGTGTTGTACCAATTCATGGCATCTCCTCGGATCAGCGATCCTCTGTTGGTTCCTAGTGACCCACGATGGGCGTCACTTCAGCCAGGATAACAATCAGCCTCGTGGTTGTCAACCGAAAGAATCTCTTCCAGTTCCTCATCGTCGTACTCGTCAGGGTCGCGCCCCTCATACACGGAAGCGACGTGGACGGGTAGCCTTCCCTTGAGCCTGGCTTCCCATTTCGCGGCGGCCTCGCCACCGGCCGTGTCGCCGTCCGGAACGATGATGACCTCGCTCAGGAGCTCGACGATCTTGTCGGCCTGGATGGCACTCAGGTGACTGCCCATCACCGCGACCGCGTTCGGGTAGCCTGCCTGCCTCAAGTAGATGGCGTCGAAGTGCCCTTCAACCAGGTAGCCGAGCTGGCCCTTCTGCACGAGGTGCTCGCCGAACAGGAAGTTGTCTCGCTTGAAACCCGAACCGTGCATGAACTTCGGGAGCTGCTCCGGTATCCACTCCTGCGCCACCTTGTCGAAGTAGTCCAGAGCTCGCCCCGACAGTCCGACCAGCTTGCCGTTCATGTCGCGTACGGGGACCACCACGCGCCTCGCGTGCGGTTGCCATCCGAGTTCCCATAACTGGACCGAAAGGGGCGTCAGACCCCGCCTGGGGCCGAAGAGGTACGCCTCCGCTGCCGGTGCCATCTCGCGGAACCCGAGCAGGACTTCCTCGGGGATGATGTCGTACTCGAGTTGGTCGATCGGACGGCGGAGCGGCTCGGGGTTGCTCGAGGCCCAGTACGAGCTCCGGGCGAGTCTCGAGCGCTGCGCCTCCGTGTCTTTGGAAAACTCCTCTTTCGCCTCGAGCTCGGCGAGACTGGGGCCGTCCTTGCCCACGAGGTCTCCCGCAGCTCGGAACCAGTTGCCTTTGCCCCGGTACCGGGCGAGCCGCCACACGAGCTGGCGCATGTCTCCCGTGATGCCGCAGGAGTGACAGAAAAACCGGCTCTCGCCATCCGACACGCGGATGCCGAAGGACGGACGACGGTCGCGACCCTTCTGGTGCCTGACCGATGCGAAGGGACACGAGATGTTCAACCACTCCCGACTCGGTTTGATCTCGCTTGCCCCCAGGATGTACAGCAGCCTCTCGATGTCCCCTTCCCTCATGTGCCTTTGTCTCCCACTATCGTCTTGCCGGCCGGCTCGGGCTGTTGAACCGACTCGAACAACTTGTCGAACGTCATTGATTTACGGAGACCGCCGCTCTCGCGGAGGTGGGTCTGGTTCTTCTTGACTCCCTTCGACGTGAGCCGGATGGAGTTTGCGTCTCCCTGGTCGGCGCCACGGTGCAGGTAGCCCCACTCCATCAGGCGTGCTCGAGCAATCTCGAGGGCCACGTCGAAGCTGTAGCCCTTCTTCATGATCGCAACCGTCATGTGCTTGACGATGACGGGTACGGTGTTGCGGGCCATCAGAACGGGACCTCGGCGCTCTTGTTGGAGTCGATGCCCGTGCCGAAGTCGTCGTCCGCGTCAGAGCCCGACTGGGGGCCTGCCTTCGGGAGCTCGGTGAAGTCGGAGTGGTCGATGTCCCAGTTGATCTCGAACTCCTCGCCCTCGCCCTCCCGAACCTTCAGCGGCTTGAGAATCATCCTGCGGTCGCGCTTCATGTCTTCCGTCTGGATGAGCCCGTAAATCAAGTCGGCGTTCCATGACGCGACGTCGGTCAGTGCGATCTTCTCGACCTGCACGGTGCTGGCCGAGTTGGCCTTCACCTCACGGTTGAACTGCATCGTCACGACGTTGGGGCACTCGCTGCGCTTGCACACACGCTTGAGCTCGTTGAAGGCTTCGGCGGCGCGCTCGATGCGGTTGGCGCCCTGCGTCTTCAGCAGGTAGGCGCCGTCGAGAATCGACAGGGCGGGGTTGGCCTCCTTGATGGCTGCCTCGTAGCTCTCCACCCGGAAGTCGAAGTCGCCGCCGATCACGTAGAGCCCCTCGGAGTCCATGATCTCCTTGATGCCCTTGCGGAACTTGATCTCTTCGAACGCGTCGAGCCGGCCGAGACGGATGTCGCGGTAGGGGAGTTTGAAGTGTAGCGCCGCGAACCGCATCGCAATCCGCATCTTCGACATCTCGGTCGTGCCGAACAGGACACGGTGCCCCGACTTCCAGGCGAAGTGCCCGAGCAAGCTGGCCGTCCACGTCTTGCCGATGCCCACTCGAGCAACGAATAGCGCGAGGTCTTCCGGCCAGAAGCCCAACGTCTCCTCGTTGACGGTCGGCCACGGTGTCAGCACGCCTTTCTCGCCGCTCTTCACCCGGTCGTAGTAGGACAGGACGTCGCCGAACAGACGAGGAATCGAGTCGATGCGAGAGCTGCCCAGCGTGTGGTCCTTGCGCACGTCCTGAAGGAGTTTCTCCACGAGGTCGAGCGCTTCTCGAGGCTGCGCTTCTCCCAGCTTCGCGATGATGCCGTCCGCGCCCTTCTTCAGGTCCAGGTGCAGAGCGCGGTTGAGCACCTCCGTGCCGAAGAAGGTTGCCGGCTCCTTGACTGGCTCGAGCGGGACTCCGAACTTGGCCTGGATCAGTTCCGTTGACGGGACCTTGCCGTGCTGGGCGACGAATTCGACGACGAAGCCGAACAGCTTCTTCCCCTCTCCCTCGAGCGAGTCGTGCTGGACTCCGAGCTCCTGTACGTTGCGCAGGGCATCCGGTCCCTCCGCGATCACAGCCGAAACTAGCGCCAAGTCGAGGTCCACTGCACTCGTACTCCCCTCTGAGAACGGTCAGCCGTCGCCCAGGATCATCTTCTTCAGATCGTTGTTCTTCTCGCAACGCTGGTCGGGCCCGTTCACCGGGAGCATGACCAGGTAGTTCTGTGTTGCTTCGAAGAACCCTTTCATCGCCTTGCGAAGCCCCATCACGTCCATGCGGGTGGTCACAAGCGTCGCGTGACGATGCGAACCCCGGAACGCTACGAGCTCCTCGATGGCGCGTGAACCGAAGAACCTCTCCTTGCCGTCATCTTCGCAGAGCCCGTCGAGCACGAGCACGTCCACGGTACGGCAGCGGTCGAGGATGGAGAGCTCCTCGGAGAACATCACTCGGTTCCGGATGCATTCGCGCAGTTCCCAGACCGAGATGAAGTAGGTCGTGTAGCCTCTCGAGCGGGCCTCCTTCAGGACGAGCGATCCGATGCAGGTCTTGCCTACGCCGGTCGGTCCACTCAGGATCATGCCTGCTCCTCGAGGAAGCATGTCGTCGATGCGAATCAGGTACCGTTCGATGACGTCGCGCACGCTCTCCGGAACCGACTGAACCTTCGTAGTCCACAGTTCGCGAGGGAGGTTCATCCTTTCGAAATCCTCCCTGTCTAGAGTCCGTCGCAAGCGTCGCACCTGATTCATCCTCGTCCTACTTGCCTCCGCCGAAGGCTTCCGCGTCCTTCTGGACCTTCTGCCAGCGGGCTTCCAATTCGGGGGGAGCGATGACGTCGTGGGGGTGATCCGCAAACCACTGCCTGTACTCGCGTTCGACCTTCTCGACGGCCGCCCAACCCTGGGATTCGAGCACGAGCACGTCGTGCATCTTCAACAGAAGACCCACGCTCGGCACGGTGCCGGTCGTTTTGAAGATTCGTTCGCGAAGGACGTCCCATCGGCTTATCAGGTAGTGTAAGGCTTGCTCAATGATTGCGCCATCGTATTTCTCGATGAGCTGCTTGCATTGCGCGCGCTCTTTCGGACCCCAGGCGGGAATCTTGATAGCCGGGAACCTGTCCCGCATGTCCGAAAGCCAGATGGCCTCACACGCCTTGAGTTGCTTCTGCATGGAGGGCTTCACGGACTTGCCGTTGAGGTTCTCCCTCCGGGCGTCCTTGGCGAGGCTCTTCTCGACGTTGGCGGCGACCTGCCGCCCGGTCCGTTCCTTGGCGGCGGCGACCACCTCCTCGAGGGTCTTCTTGGTGGTCAGAGGTGAAGTAGGAGGATGTGCCGAACTGTAGGATGCCGGCGGAACTTCTTCTGAACTTGGGGGCGGGGCAGGGTCCGAGCCCGCCCCTCGGCTGGCGCCTCGGGGGTCACTGCCGCTCGCGGCCAAGCTTTGGTCTTCTCTTTCTTTGTTCTTCTCTTCTTTAAGAGGCGAGACACTGGTGTCCTGGGGGTCGAGACACTGGTGTCCTGGGGGTCGAGACACTGGTGTCCTGGGGTCGGCCCCCGAACCGTCCTCCGAGAACTGCTTGACGAGCTCTACTCTGTCTGTAATGTCGAGTACATGTATGGAAAACGCCTCATTTTCTGCGAACTGGTACGCCTGCCGGGCTTTTTTCTCCATGAAAACGCGTAGTTCCCTCAACCACGCGTCAGCGTAGAAAGCCTCGTGCCGCCTCCCTTTGGAGTCCTCGGTGAGCTGTCCGAGAACGTAGACAAATTCGCCCCCCAACTCAGGTTCGTATACATCCACCCACCCCAGACTGCGGAGCTCGCTCATCTGTCGGGAGATGGTGCGCTCACTCACGTTGAGGTACATCGCCAGCTTGCCTCGGTTCAGGCGTGCCGCCAACAGCCCCTTCTTCAGGGCCTGCCTTGAGTGCTTGCCTCCATGCTCCCGCGACCTCCAGATGAACCTGCGGAGCAATTCGTAGAGGTTGAGCATGACCGGGTTGAGCGCGCCGACGACTCCATAGTCGTACAGTTCGAAGTCACGCTTGATGAAGTACTCGCCGTGATGCATCGAGCCCCCTTTCCTTGTGTCGGTGTCGGGTCGAACGGACCTATCGTTCTGCCATGGTCGCGAGCCGATGTCAGCCCTGTTGTCCGCACCCCTTACAACGTCGGTAAATCCGCACTCGGACCTTCTCGACCCGCTCGGCAAGCTCCCAGATGTCCGTGTGATCTGGGTCGTCGGCCGTGAGCTCGCCGGCTACCCGGTACAGGTGATTGCGGGCGTGCTCGAGCAGTCCGTTGAGGAAGTCTCTCTTCTTCCGGTCGAGCACCGTCACGCTTTCACCCAACCCTTGCCCTTACATGTCGGGCAAAGGGTGAAGTTTGCGAGTACCCAGCGACCGCCGACGATCTGGATCCGCTTCTGTCGGCGGAGTCGTTGGAGGGTGCGGCTGAGCGCTGGGTCGTCCTCGGAAGTTTTCAGTTCCGCCCGCAGCTCGCGGTGCGACTTCGCTCCGTCCTTCAGACTCTTTTCGATGTTCGCCTCGAGCTTCGCGTCGTCCTCGGACAGTTCCTTGCGCTTCATGCTTCCTCCGTTTTGCGACCACGTGGTCGTATTTCAGAACAGACCTTCGGTCTCGGACCCCTGGGTTTCCTCGGGGTCGCTCTTCTTCTTCTTGGCCCGAACCGCCGCGCACACCCTCGTAAGCAAGGCGTCGTTGAGCAGTACGTAGTAGACCGGCGCGTCCACCCCGATGCCGTCCTGGTGCTCGTACTCGGTCTTCTGTGCTCGAGCGCAGTATCCGCAGAACGGGCCGGCCAGCATCTCGGGAGCCTCCCCCACCTTCTCTCCGTCGAGCGCGAGCCAAGCGAACTTGCTCGGGTTCTCGGTCCCGCACGCCGGGCACTGCGTACCCTTGCGGGTGGCCCTCTTGCGTTCGGCATCCCAGCCCGCGTGCGACGCGATGCTCTCGTAGATGCGCCACAGCAAGGCGTCGGACGGGTGCCAGGGCTCGTCCTTGACCTCGCTCACCATCGAGCCCAACCGCACGAACGTCTCCTGTCCGCAGTCGGGGCACGTACCCTTGGGGCCCGTGTAGATGCCGGGTCCGCTCATCGGTTCCTCAGAAAGTCGATGAAGCTCGAGGCGACCACGCTCACCAGGTCTTGGCCGATGCGCGCGGGGTCCATCTGCTTCCAGTTGCGCTTGGGACCGAACATGAACGAGAGCTGCTTGGGGCTCATGTCGTAATGGATCGCCCCCGGCTTGTGCCAGTCCGGAGCTCCGACCATGATCCCCGTGACGTTGACTCCCTGCGACCGGCCGCGCTGCACCTCGGTCTTGACGAAGAGCATGAGCTGCTGCGTCGAGACAGATCGTCCGCTGCGTTGGATGTGGGTCGGGAAGCCGTCGCTCAGGACGAAGAGCTGCTTGTTCTCCGTGCCTTGGAGAAGCTGTTTGATGCCGAGTCGGACACCCACGTGGATCGGGGTCAGTCCTCCGGAGCCGCCGTCGCTCCGGTCGAGGTAGACCTCCCGCTGGGCGTCGAACCTACTCAGGATCACTTCCCCTGCTTCCTTCGACGTGAACCCCCAGATGTCCAGGTGGACGAACGGGAAGTTCAGGGCCCGGCAGATGATCCTAGCCGCACGCTCGCACTGCACGGTCTTGTTGCCGTTCATCGAACCCGAACGGTCGAGCAGGATGAGGGCCCGAAAGCCTTGGCCCCGGTCCTCGTTGCGGAAGCAGGGGGTAGGGATGCCTGATATGCGTCCCTCGAGATAGGCAGGGATGTCGATCTCGGTTCCCGTGTCGCGTAGTCCGTACTTGGTCCTGCCCATCACCCTGAAGAACATCGCGCGCAGACGGTTGATGGTCACCAAGTCCTCGTGGTCGAGCTCGGCCCTTCCCCGGTGGTCGTCCGAGGAGTCGATGAACCGGATGCGGGCCATGGCATCCTTCTGAAGCCACTGGTCGCCGGTCATCTGCTGCTTCATTGCCTGAAGCGCCTGCTTGACGATCTCGTCCATGCCGGCGCCGCTGCTCCGGAGCATGGACTCCATCCGGTCGTCGTTGCCCACGTCGGCCTGAAGCGCCTGGTTCGACAGAGCGCTGCTCTGACTGCCCCGGTACTTGCTCTCGCTCGCCATGTTGTCGGGCGTCACGGGCGGGTCACCCATCTGGTCAACCAGGTCTTTGAGCGCTTGCGCCCTCTGCTTGCCCGCCTCCGGGCCTGCCTTGTTCTGGGGCTGGGAGGCCCCTTCCTGCGGCTTGTTGCCGCCTGGGTTGTCGCAGTCGCAGTCGGGGTCCGGAGCGCCTATAGGGGACGTAGCGTCGGCGGAAGCCTCGCTCCTGTGCTCTTCGATGATGCGGTCCACGAGTCGCATGACGACCCACTTGCTCACCACGAGCGAAGCGACGGGCCCTCGCTCCCGCACCCGGTCCAAGGCTTCGGTCAGGGCGTCACGGTACTTGTCCATCGGCCCTTCCGGAACCTCGTCACCGAAGACTTGCAGAGCCAGGGCGAAGGTCAGGATGCCGTCGTGAGCGGAGCTCCCTACCCGGAGCGACTTGTACGTGTCGCGTCTGATCCCGTTGATCAGTTCGGTGCTTCCAGGGTAGAGCCTCTCCCACAGCGAAGAGACGCGGTGCCACTCGAGGGTCCTGGCTAGGGAACCTATGCCGGTGCTCATCGCGTCCGCGCTGATCGGCGTGCCGAGCTTCTTGGCAACCGAGGCGACTTTCGCCGTGTACTCCTTCGTGAACTGCTTCTGCGCTCGGACGTCCGTGCGGAACAGGACGTGCGATAGCTGTGTTTCCAGGTGCAGGTAGAAATTCGGGTTGGCGAAGCACAACCGGATCTCGTTGCCGTCCGTGGTCTGTTGGCCGTCCGCGCACTCCTTGAGCCAGAGCCTTCGCTTCGTGATGCTCCCGAACAGGTCCGTGGTCTTGTAGGCCACCGACTTCATGTTGTGGTAGCGCCCCACCTGATCGAGCTTCGTCAGGTCGATGTTGTCGGGGTCGATGTCCACGTCGGGTTCGGTCGGTACTTGGTTGCGGCCAATCGTTCTCATTTCTTCGACTTCTTCTGAGGCTTGGCAGCGAGCTGCACACCGAAGATGCTCTGGATCCGCTGGACGATGGTGTCGCGGTCCGAGTCGTCGAACTTGCCGATGACGATGCGCAACGCCGTCTGGGTGTCGAGCGCGGCGATGTCTTCCAGAAGCTGCACCACATCTCTCGTGCTCAAGGCGTACTCGAGCGTCTTCTGGCGCGTCTCGTGCGCCAACAGAAGCACCTTGTCGATGATGCCCGAGTCCAGCTTCGAAGCGTTGCCGTTGAGCACGGCTTGGACGACTTCCTTCTCCTTCGAAGGCTTAGGGTAGTCCAGGGCGAGCAGGCGGAACCTGCTCTTGAGGTCTTCGTTCAACTGGTAAACCCCTCCGTAGACGGAGGTGTTCATGCTGCCCACGACCCACAACCTCGCCCCCGGCTTGAGCTTGAAGACGCGTTGGCACTCGGGGACCTCGACCTTGCGTCGGTAGTCGGCCACCGAGTTGAGCCCCTTCTGCATCTGCGGGGTCAACGCGTTGACCTCTTCGAAAGCCAGGATGCACATGCCATATTCGTTCGCGATTTCGAACGCGGTCGGGATCGGCCCCAGGATGAACGGGGTCTGGTCACCGCGCAGGACGTACATGCCGATGAGGTGGCTTCTCCTCACGTCCTCGGAGCAGTCGAACGTCACGATCGGGCATTTGATCTTGGCTGCCCACGACTGGAAGGAGAGCGTCTTGCCGATACCCTTGGGCCCCACGCAGATGAGCGGGGCCTCGAACTGCAAGCCCTCGTAGATGTCGTGCAGTCCGTACATGTCGACGAACTTGACGGGGTCGGGCTGGAACTCTTTGATGGGGATGTGCTCGGTCTTCGTTGTCATGCTGCCACAATAACAACTGGTAACCGATTGTCAAGAGGATTCAGTCGTAGAACGTGAGGTACTTGGGGAAGGCGCGGGGGTCTGCCGTGATGGGCTCGAAGGTCGTCAGGGAGGGCTTGTCGGAGTCAGGCTCCATGACCTGCGAAGTCCACATCCGCACGCCCGTCCGGAGGTGTTCGAAGTAGACGAAGACGCAGACCATCTGCGAGCCCTCTGCCAGGTCGATGAGGTCGTTGACGTTCGGGTCGGCCGTGAGCGACTCGGACTCGTCGGGCATCATGAGCATCATCTGCACCTGGAACACGCCGATCGCCTTGGCCTGCCGGATGAACCGGCGCACGTTCGCGTCGTGCCTCGGGCTGCGGATGGTGTCCTCGTCCTCCATGCCGGGCAGCAGCAGCGCGAGCTTGATGTGGTCGAGCTCCTCGCCCGTGGTGGGGTCGACGGTGTGCAGGATCATGCTGCCAGGCGTGACGTCACCTTCCTCGGCGAACGACTCGGTGACGAGCTCGAGCATCTTGGTCGCGAACTCGTCGGCGCCGTCCTTCGTCTGGATCCGGTTCAGGATCTCGACTGGGAATCCCTTCATGACTCTAGCTTCTTGGGGTTGAGGAAGGCGAGCCCCTCCTTCAGGGTCTTGTTGGGGAACACGCGCAGCGCCCATGTGATGGCGTGCAGCGCTTCGACGTTGGCGCCGTCCAGCTTGCCCGTCTCGATGAGGTACTTCACCTTCGAAGGCGAGAGCTCGAGGACTTTGATCTCCTCGAACGCCTCGGTGACCGGAAGCTGTGCGTCGGTCAAGAGCTTCTTGATGCCCTCGGGGTCCGGAGCGGTGGAGCGGCGACGTTCGCGCACGACACGTCCGGAGCCGACGTTGCACTCCTGCCCTCCCTTCTCCGTGGCCGTCCCGTTGCTCTCGGCGAAGGCGAGCAGCAGGACCCTGAGCTGCGCCTTGCGTGCCTTGGCGAACTTCTCGAGCGCGTCGAAAAGCGTGTACGCGGTCGCGGCTTGCTCGGCCGACAGGGTTGCGGGGGAGGCAGAGAACGCTCGGCTCTCCGCGAGGGTTTTCAGTTGCGCGAGTGTGTCAGACATGCAGTCTCCTTCGGGCGTGGCGGCGGAATGCGGCCCTTGCCCAACCATGCTGTCAACGTAACACGTGCCGTGGGATTGTCAAGCGCTTTTGCGTTGAGCCGGGATGACTTTCGCCTTGAAGTACTCGCAGTGCTTGGCGGCTGCCGGCGCGAAGAAGCAAACGCGGCCGCGTTGGTTCGCGTGGGTGCAGAGTCCCTGGCACTGGTCCTTGGTGAAGTTCGGCGGCTTCTCTCCGGACAGGTGGAAGCAGGGGTGTCCGGTGACTTCGATCTTCTGGAGACTCATCTCGACCTCGTTCCGGGGCTTGAGCTCGTGCCTGGCCCCTCGTTCTGCTTGGTCCAACGCTCGGAAAGCCTGCCCCACGACCTGGGAGCGGGCGAGCGACTGTTTCCGGATGGCGGCCGGGATGGCGTCGCGGAGCGTCCGAGCTGCCCACGCGTCGGGAGACAACCCGTTGAGGTCGGCCCACTTCGCGAGCATCTCGTACTTGTCCTCGCCGATGCGCAGACAGTGCGAGTGCTCGAGCTCCCGCTCTCGAGCCTCACGCTCTCGAGCTCGCCGCCACAGAGCGTTGACCCCGGCGACCCCGAGCCAGAAGCCGACGAAAACTCCCAGGCTCGCGCAGATGATAGCGGTTATCACGGATCTTGATCTTTCGGGGGCACGGGTACGGGCACGCCGTAGCGCAGGTCCCGTAAGTGGAGTTTGATGAGCTCGCACGAGTCGAACGCCCGGCATTCCTCGCACGAGTCCACCACCTGGAACTCCTTGCACTTGTTCACCCGGAGCTGGCGGAGCTCCACGTCGAACTGCACGCTGCCGGGCTTGTGGCCCATCGACGCGACCTTGTTCGCGAGCTCGCGGAGGATTGCGGAGACTGCCTTGTCTGCCATCTTGTCGTTGTAGTGCCGGGTGCTCACTTCTTGTCGGCGATCCGACGGATCTCGGCGAGCGCCGCGTCCGGTGACTCCATGGCCCGGTGGAAGCAGTCCGAGTGCATGAGTCCGTACTCGACACCGTCCTCGAGCTTGAGCTTCTTCCGGCGGCTCGCGGACAAGGTCCCAGAGTTGATCTGGAAGCTCTCGTCTCCGACTTCGATGACTTTCCCGCAGCCTATGCAGCGTACGGGGTCCAGGTTTGCAGCAGCGTTCGACATCGTCTCCTCATTCGGGGGGCACGAGACCGATCTTCTCCATGACGGCTTGGAGGTCGGTCCACGCGTCTTTCTTCTTGGTGTGGTCACGCAGGAGGTAGGCAGGGTGAAAGGACGCTCTGAGGGGTGTTCCTTCCCACTGGTACCACTTTCCGCGCAGGTCACTGATGCTCTTGTTGGATCGAATCAGGGCTTGGGCTGCCGTCGCCCCCAGCGCCACGATGGCCTTCGGGTCCACCGCCCTGAGCTGGCCGCTCAGGAAAGAGCTGCACGCCGCGATTTCGTCCGGAGCGGGTTTGCGATTGTTCGGGGGCCAGCAACACACGACGTTGCAGATGTAGACCTCGTCTCGAGCGACCCCCATGGCCTTGAGCATGCGGTCTAGGAGTTTTCCGGCGTTGCCGATGAACGGCTGGCCGAGCTCGTTCTCGTTGCGGCCGGGCCCCTCGCCGACGAACGCGATCTTCGCCTTGTCCTCGAGGCCGGTGCCGAAGACGACCTTCTTCCTCGAGCGGCACAGGTTGCACCCGTGGCATTCCAGTGCCTTTTCGCGTAGCCTTTGTACGACTGGCGTTCCGGTGGGACCTTTCAACTGATCATTGGTGAAGAGCGATCTTTGCTCCATGTCTCCTACCATAATATACACTACCATGTGGATTGTCTAATCCGGTCGCCTCGGGTATGCTCAGGCCAAGGAGGATCAATGGAACCGATCATGCAATTCTGGGAAGAACACGGCGTCATGGTGCTGGCTACGCTGTGGCTCGTCCTGTCGGCCGTCATCAACTCGCTCCTGCGTACGCGCACTCCCGAGGGTTGGGTCGAGCTCGGCATGAACTACCCCCGGCTCGCTGCCGTGATCAAGTTCCTCCGTGCCATCGGCGTTGACCCGGTCAAGGCCGTCAAAGCTATTGCGCAGCTCATCTCGGGCAAGGCAGAGAAGTCCAAGGAGGTACTGCCCGAGAAAGCGAAACTTGCCGTGGACGTCGCCGAGAAGCTGGCTGGCGACAAGCTCAAAGAAAAGGACGAACCATGAAAAAGCTCATCCCCCTCATCCTGCTGCTGTCCCTGTCGGGCTGCGGTGCCATCCAGAAGGAGCAGGCCAAGACCGTGCTCGACCTGGCACGCAACGCCTGCGCCCTGTACGCCACCCAGGCGGGCCTCACGGTCAAGGACGTATGCGAGACCGAAGAGCAGCTCAGGCCCTTCATCGACTCCATCCTCGCGGGACACGCGGCCGCAGCCGCGCAGCGCGCTGGCACCTGCAACGCCGCCGCGCACGCTCCCGAGAAGAAGGGGGAGTGAGCGATGCCCGGTTTCGGGTACATACCGTCTCCCGAAGACAAGCGGGACCTCAAGACGGTTGGTGACGACACCGCGCTGTTCGGCTCCAAGTTCGGAGCCTCGGTCCCCACCGAGCACTACAACTGGCTCCGGTTCGTCGAGTGGATTCGTGATCAAGGCATCACGTCGTCGTGCGTGTGGAACGCGATGCAGCAGCAGCACTTCGTGCGGCTGGGCATCCGTGGAATCTCGAAGCGCATCCCCATGTCGAGGCTGTTCGGCTACTGGCACACACGCCACCGCAACGGCTCGCACACGCGGGACTTCGGCTGCATCCCTCGAGAAGCCTGGAAGGCCGCAGCCGGGATGGGCTTCTGCAAGGAGACGCTCTGGCCGTTCGACGAGGGGCGAGTCAACGACAAGCCCGACTTCGACGCGACCTCTGGTGCCGTCGACCAGAAGTGGCTCGAGGGCTACTACATGATCTGGGGTCTGACCGGCCGTGACAACGAGGTGCGTCAGTGCATCGCCAAGGGTCACCCGGTGGTCTTCGGCACCGTCGTCGACCAGGACTTCCAAGACTACCGCAACGGACGCATCACGGACGTGCTCAAGCCCCCTCGAGGGAACAAGGGCAGGCACATGATGTGCGGCGTCGCCTACGACACCGATGGCCTCTGGGTCATCAACTCGTGGGGCAAGCACTGGGGCTCTCCGGACCCGACCGGTAAACTCCCCGGCGGCTTCTTCCGCATGTCGTGGGAATGGGTCAACTGGTCGCAAGCGACCGATTGGTGGGCGGTTGAGTTCGCCCAGAATTTCGTGGTGCCGTGATGGTGAAGAACTACGTCCGACTGCTCGTGCTGGGAGTTTTCGCTTTGCTGCTCGTGGGCTGCCCGCCCCCGCAGCCGAAGCCTCCCGTCGAGCCTGACCAACCGTATGAGCCCGACCCGCCTGTCGACGGCGATCCGGCCGAGGCTGCCTGCGCGAAGTTCGAGGAACTGAAGTGCGTCTCGAGGGACGGCCGCAACCTCTGGGAGGACACGCCGGGGGGAGTTTCCTGTCCCGACGTCTTCCGGAACGCCGAGAAGAACGGGGTCGACCTGCACCCCGCGTGCATTGCCCACATAACGAAGTGTGAGCAGCGCCACGACTGCACGGCCAAGCCCTAGTCACGCAGCTCCGCCTGGTTCACCCCGCCCTTCGAGAAGAATTCCACGTACCTCTGATGGTGCGCCGGCTCGCCCTCGAGCACGACGAGTTGGCACTGCCCGCAGTACCACTTCGTGTTCTTGGGCCACATGAAGCCCTCCCACTCCTCTTCTTCGCGGACCTCGGGGGTCATCTCGAGCATCGACGAGTTGCAACACTTGCAGACGGGGTCGTCGGTGAACCGCATGTCGATGGTGCCGTCTTCTTCAATCACTATGCTTGGCATGGTCGTCTTGATCTTTCTGGTGCTCTTCCCAGGCCACGATGCGCTCGCCCGTCTCTTCGCGCAGAGCCTCGAGCGCGCCGTGAATGTCCGGTCCCTCGAGCAAGTGCATGTGGGGTTCCAGCACGTCGAGCAGGGTCGCGGCCTTGTTCGTGATCTCGTCCTCGTCGGCGAGCGTCAGGGCCATGAGCTCCTTGACGTCGGCCAGCCACGCGACGAAGTCCTCGCGCAGCGTGCGATCGGCTTCTGCCTTGTCCATGGGCTCCGTGAGCCACTTCTGGCACTTGGCCGCGAGCTCGAGGCGTTTCAGGAGGTTCGATTCCATCTCAGTCGTCGTCCTCGTCATCATCCTCGTCGTCATCACCGAAGTAGCCGTCATCCTCCTCTTCTTTGACTTCGATCAAACCCCTGAGCTGCTTGACTGCTTCTTCGAAGGAGGCACACGCCCTCGTGGTGAAGGACCCCAAGATGAGCTGGTACTGGACCTCGCCCTTCTCGGAGAAGAGGACTCCCATCTTCACCATCCTGTAGTTGTAGGTCCACCCGTGCACCTCGTGCACCATCTCGGCGAACTCTTTCGCGATCTTCTTGAACTCTTCGTGGCTAACGGTCATCTCTCTACCTCCTTTTACCATTATAGCAAGTAGACGCCCGATTGTCAAGGCTTCTGACGGCCTTCAGGAGGAATTCACACCGCGCACAGGACGGCACGGGTCGGACCCCCGCAGCGGGGGCAGGAAGGGCCATCTGAGTCGAAGCTCGGGCCCTTCACGACGACACCCTCGATCGGCTCGCCGGGACCGTCGCCCCCGTAGTTCTCGTGCCAGCCGCAGTGCAGCTTCTTGGCACGCTCGATGTGCTTGCACTCGCCACCCTTGCTCTTGAGCCGGTGCTGCCAGTGGGGGCACGTGCACGAGAAGCCGTGGGAGGTGAGGGTCTCCGGGTCAAAGGTCGGTGCGAAGCGCACGGTGTAGACCTTCCCGCTCGAGGAGGTGACCTCCGCCTCCCAGAGCTCGTTGGAGCCGCACATCCAGAAGGACTCGATGGTGAAATCAGGCATTGCGGGCTTCCTTCTTGTCGGCCGCGCGGCGCAGCTTCTTGCTGGCGGCCTTGACCTCGTGGCGGTAGCCGTAGCCGCCCCCACCGTTCTTCGCCCCGTTGTGCTCGGTCTTGTACTTGCCTTGCGCCATCTCGCTGTCCCTCCACGCCTCGTAGGCGGCTGCTTGCTCGTCGATGCTCGAGCGCTCGTAGCTCATTTGTCGTCCTCGTCCTCGGGCATCGGTTCGACGGTGTCCCACAAGAGCATCAGGGCAAGGACGGTTCCCTTGGGGATCTCACTCTCCCCGTTCATCAGGTCGAGGATGGTCTTGTCGATCTGTTCCTCGGTGATGACTGGCTTGCGGGATGGGGGCATCAGACTCGCTCCTCGGTGACGACGGGGCGACCCTCGTCGTCGGTCGTGGTCGTGAAGGCTCGGTCGCCAATCACGATCCGGGTGTCGGTTGCGGGGCGCCCTTCCATGACCAGGAAGAAAGCCGCGTTGAGCTGCTCCTCCGAGAATTCGCAGCTCGCCTCGTCGGCACTGTCGCGACGGTCGGCGATCTCGAAGGCTCGGTCCAGTTCGGAGTCGGAGGCGAAACAGACGGTGTTCATGGCGTTCTCCGTGGGGTTGCTGTTGCTCACATCCATCAACATATCACATGGGAGGGGATTGTCAAGAGGAAGTCGAAAGAAAGATCACTTTTCTTGTCCGTGCATCGCTTCTAGCTCTTTCACCGCGTGTTTCTGCTCGTCCTCGAGCCAGTTGGGCAGCCACTCGGGGTCCTCGCAGACGTGGTAGTGCGCGTCGTAGAACCACGCGTTGATCTCGTTGAGCTCCTGCGCCTCCCTGTCGGCGACCCGCTGGCGGCGCGTGCGCTCGAGATAGCCCTCGGGGTCGGGGTGGCCTGGGGGAGCCATGTCGTGGTCCCCGTCGTTGAAGAACCACCCCTGGTCGCGGGCGTGCATGCTCGGACCGGTGTAGCCGGGCTTGCCGGCCGCTTCCCAACACGCCTTGTGGTAGCAGGTCCCGCTGTAGGAGTTCTCGCTCTCGTAGCCGACGCGCCCGTAGCCGTCGTACTCGCCCATGGCGACCTCGCCCCGGTTGGAGACGATGACCGCGTCCTTCATCCATTCAGTCACGGCGCAGGTGGCCTCCTTGCTCAGCAAGGGGTGGCCGCAACACTCGCAAAGGTAGCTGAAGAACCCCATCTCACCCTCCACAGTCCGCATCGACGTTGTAGTTGTAGTCGTCGTAGTCGTCATAGTCGGGCTCGTAGTCGGGCCCGTCGCACGCCGCCTCGTTCATGTCGTCGAAGAAGCGCTCCTCGATCCAGCGCTCCTCGGTCTCGGTCAGGTCACGCGCCGTGAAGTCGGGGTAGCCCTCGACACGCACGTTCGAGATCTCGAAGTCGTACTCCTCGGGGTAGCAGTCCTCGGGGGGACCGGAGAGTCGAGCGGGCTCGTAGTACCCGTAGCAGTCGCACTCGACCTCGAGGATGACCAGGTCCGCGTCCGCGTCCCGGTGGATGCCTTCCTCGGGAACCAGGACCAGGACCGGGAGCTCGTACTCGTCGAGCTGGATGGTGGCGTAGCGGTCGATCTCGATGGTGGTGGAAGTGGTCATGTTGTCTCCTCGGTGTCCTGTCCTTGGCCGCGAGCCTGGGAGCCGACCCCAGCCTTCTCACCACTCACCCTGAAGGGCGTCCCCTGGACCTTTTTGGTGGTGCCCGCGTTGCTCATACCTAGAACATATCACATAGGAAGCGATTGTCAAGGCAGAACTGATCTTTTATTGATCTTTTCTTGAACGCCTAGGAAACAAGGCGAAAAATGCCCATCGGCACGACAGGGCGAGGGGGGTGGGGGCAGTAACCCTGGAACCGATGGGCGGAGGCAAGGAACGAGCCTCGCCGATCACTGTATCACATCAGGAGGCGAGAGCTGCGAAAAGATCCTGGGCGTGCTCGAGCGAAGTGCACGGGGTGTTGGTCGGCTTCTTCTGGCAGGCGCGGCACAGCTTGGCAGGCTCGAGGCCGGCGAAGGCGCGGCCGCAGCAACTCGAGACCCAGACCGTCTCGGCTCCCGTCTCGAAGAACGGCTCGCAGAGCCGCCGTGCAAACTCCCTCGGATCGCCCTTGATCTCTAGCTTCTGTAGTTCGGAGTTTTCCATCTCATGTCCTCCACATCTGTTCGAAGTGCTCGGGCTCGAGCGCCTTGCTCATGTTCAGGATGAAGTCGGTCCTGCTCGACTCACGGAGTTTGCCGAGGAACTCCTCGACCTCCCGCTGGGTGCCGAGGATGCGCTCGAGCTCCTTGAGGCTCCACTCCTCGGCAGGGCGGTCGGTCCCGTAGACGACCGGCGAGCGGACCCCCAGCTTGGTGACCTCGAACCCCTGCCGGATGATCTCCATCTCCATCCGGCTGAAGGTGACCGCGTCGAACTGGTAGTCGAGCCACGCCTGGAACGAGATGGGCGCGAGCCGCTTGGTCATCCCGGCGATGACGTTGGCGTACTGCCGCATCTCCCACTGGGCGTGCTCCTCGCACCGGAGCCCCAGGAAGTGCAGCAGGTTGTGGAGGTCTATCTTCCAGAACCAGTGCGTGTACGTGCTCAGCGGCAGGTCGATTCTCGCGAGCTCCTTGGCGAAGTCGTTCGCGGTGGCCCACTCGTACAGGTTCTGCGTGTCCTTCCGGTTGCTCCACAGACCCTTGGTCCAGTCGTTGATCTCCTCGGTCTTGAGCCCACCGTCCCGGCCCTGCTTGTTCGTCTTGCTCTGACGGAGGATGTGCTGCGGCTCGGGGGTGTAGAACACCATCGGCATGATGGAGTACCTGCCGCTCATCTCGTTGAGCGATGCCGTGCGGTGCCGCACCCACTGACGGGCCACGAACAGCGGCATGCCGCAGTGCAACTTGATCTCGGTCATCTCGAACGGTGACGTGTGCCGGTTGCGCCGCATGTACCGGAGCAGCCCCTCGGTGTCGCTCTTCTTGCGGGGCTTGGCCCGGTAGCTCGTCCGAGCTGCCTCCTCGTTGGCACCGTCCCCGCCCATGTAGTCCTTCAGGGCGACGAACCCGTGGTCCAAGACTGGGAAGTAGCGGTCGAGCAGTTCCTCAGCCTCGGGAATCGTCGGTCGTTTGGTTTCCATTCAAGTCCTCCAACTTCTCGAGCACGCGCTCGAGCTCACGTTTGAAGGGCGCGGCGCTCCGGTCCTCCCCGTCGCGCATTCGGCCCATGTAACAGGTCAGGTTGTACACGAACATGTCCTCGAACTTCCGGGCGTCCTCGTGGTCGCGCATCAGTTCGCAGAACCGGTTCACGAAGTCGAAAACTTCCTGCCGTAGCTGGCGTTTCAGGTTGGTGTCGAGGCTGGTGTCCATGTGGCGGATGTGGCTCATAGCTTCCCCGTCCGGAGCCAGTTGTTGAGATGCCCGACCAGACGGAAGACCTGGTCGTGGGTGATGGGCAGTTCCTTGTTCCGGGGACCGAACCACAGACGCTCGGAGCCCCCGACGATGTCCTCGAACATCCGGAATGGCTCCTTGTGCGGCCCCGCCAAGAAGGTGAGCACGGCCCGGCCGAGAACGTCGCGACTGCGCTCGAGCACCTTCTTGCGCCACCTGACCTTCCATCTGATTTCGGGCGGCCAGCACTTGCAGTCGAAGGGCTTCTGTCCGCACGTCGCGCAGTCGAGCAGTCCGTTGAGCGGGACGTAGATGGGAGAAGGCGGGTTGTCTCGAGGCTCGATCCCAGGCAGGAGTTTGCCGCAGTACGGGCAGAAGCTCGGGGCCGCAGCTCCTCGCTTCGTGTCCAGCACCCACTTGGGGAACCAGTCCTCGAGCGGCTTGTTGTCGATGATGTCCTCGGCGACCGACAGCCGGATGGCCTGGTCGGTCTGCATGCGCTTGCAGCAGCCGGGATCGATGAAGAAGTTGCGCATCAGATCATGTGCAGCGTGTCGCCCGGTTCGGGGTCCTTCTGTGGAGGGAGCAGCGGCGCCAGCCCCAGTCCGATGTTCTTGCCCCCTACCTCGATGAAGCTCAGCTTCCAGAGCTGGCCGGTGGTGCTCTTGAGGATGGCCCCTGGCGGCACGAGGTCGGTGTCAGAACGCGCTCCCACCGACACGACGAGCCCTCGGCCCTTGATGCGGTAGACGGCCTTCACGGGGTAGTGCTGCGCCTTCAGGGCCTTCTCGGCACGGCGTACGACGATCAGGATCTTGTGGGCCTCGTCGAAGTCCGAGCTCTGTTCGTTGCCCGTGAGCTTCTCGAAGGGCCGTTCGATCTGACCCTTCCACAGGTCGACCTTGCGCTTGGGGATGGTGACCGTCCCGTCCTCGTTGAGCGTGCTCACCTTGAAGAGGTGGCGCATCCAATGAGCCCAGGCGCCGTGGGCGTACTCGGCCAGCATCCTCTTGAGCTTCATCCCTGCCTCCCGCCCACACTGGCCTCACTTACGAGGATGAAGTCGAAGGCGAAGTCGTGCCGGGCCTTGATCCGGAAGCAGAAAGACAGGAGCGGCTCGCACCGGACCTCTTCTCCCTCGGGCAGCAACCCGGCCTCGTGGTCGTTCAGGAACTGGATAGCAGAGGCGTGCTCTTGTTCCTGGGGCAGGCGCACCTCGCACATCTTCTTGCTCCACACGACCCCGTCCTCGTCGATGCAGGACGTCCAGACTTCGAAGCGACTCAGATGTCTCATGACTTCCTCTTCCACAGGGCTTGTTCAAGCTGGGCTTGACTGGCCAGGTTCTCGTTGAGCGCGTCCTCGAGCGAGCCCTGCTCCTGCTTGAGCTTCGTGAGCTGGCGCTTGAGGGCCTGGACGGTGGGCGCCTTCTTCGCGGGCTGGCGGGGCTGGAGACAGCTCGGGCACACCTTGCTCATCGGGCGTCCTCATGATCGGCTGCCTTGGAGTAGTTGGAGTCGATCCAGAGCACGTCGATGGCTTCCTTCCACCGCTCCTTGCCCATGATGTCGGTGATCAACCCACGTAGGTTGGAGTAGAAGCAGGCGCCGATGATGACGCCGGTCAGGAGCATCCGGCCGCGCAGGTATTCGGGCCTCGGTTTGTTTGACATGTACTGTCCCCTATGCGCCTAACATATCGCACGGGACGTGATTGTCAAGGCTTGCTACGCTTCTTGCCGCCCTTGCTTCCGTACTTGTCGAAGATGTCGTCGAGCTTCCCCGAGTAGACGTCGAAGCCGTCGTCCGGATCCGGTTCGACGATGTCGTCGGTCCCTTCGGGGAGCTCCTCGCGCTCGCGCCGCTCGAGTTGCGCGGCGACGAACTGGTCGTGCTCGTCCCACCACTGTGAGTCGTCCTCGAATTCGACGTCGGGGAACAACCGGCTCGGGGGTGCCTCGCGGCCGAATTCGAAGCTCGTCTGATGGTTCGGGTAGGTGGGGCCCGAGACGATGCGCGAGACGTTCGCACGGTTCGCGGTCGCCTGGTCGAAGCTCCGCTCGTAGGAACCGTCCAGCTTGCCGTTCGACTGCGCGCGGCGCATGTCGCTCCACACGTCCATGTACGCGTCGTGCCGCCAGTGTCCCGACTCACGCGTGACCTCGTTCTTGAAGTTCGTGTAGTCGATGTCTCCGACGACCCTGCGCATGGCGTTCGCCAGTGCCTTCTTGCCGCACTCGCTTCGCCACGGGTAGTCGGCCTTGCCGTTGAACCAGATCTTGCCCAGTCGACGGCAGTACTTCTTCTTGAAGTCCACGAGGTCTTGCTTGGCGCGGGCTCGGACCAGACAGACGTTCGGCTTGTCTCGGTGCGCCACGACGCTCAAGAATGCCCACGGGGTGAAAATCCACATGTTGAAACCTTTCTGCTCGACTTGCGCCACCGTGGCGCGGGCTATGAGCTGGCCCTGTTACCTATAACATATCACATGGGCTGTGATTGTCAAGAAGAATCGTCACTGGGACGGCCGGATGCTCTCGAGCACTTCGCGGCGGAAGCGGCGGAAGGTGCGGGTCGCCTTCTTGTTGAGGAGCTCGTTCGCTCGAGGGAAGACGTACCACTCGTGCAAGGCAGTGACCGCGTCCCCGAAGCGTTCGGTGAGCTCGGGGCCTTGCGAGTCGATGCCCCACCGGATGACGAAGTCCTTGCCGTCCAGACAGAGTTGATCTTTGGTGATGCCGGGGGAGCCGTCAGGGGTGACAGCGCGGTGCTCGAGAAGGACGCGCAGGGGCATCAGTTCTCTTTCACGATGATGGCGTGGTCGGGCTCGCCGTCCCACACCGCGTAGACGCCGCACTTGAGCAACGTCTCGACGATGATCTTGCCGCACTGCTCGTAGGGCAAGCCGATGACCCCGTTCGGGGTGGGGACCGGGCCGAAGCAGATGGGGTAGCCACCGTCAGGCGTCCGGTTCTTGACCGCGTCCTCCGTGAAGAACACGCACCCTCGGACCTGGTAGCCCTTCTGGGTGATTTCGACGGCACGCTCACTGATGGCAGCGGTCGCGTCGTTGTGTCCGACCTTGAGGCCGGGACGGGCGATGAAGCCGTGGTTGCGTAGTCGGTCGAATGCTGCCTTGATCATGTCTCTTTCCTCTCTTGGTCTCGCAGCTTCAGGGAGGCGCCTCAGCAGCTACCGCGTGGGCGTCCCCTACGGTTCTCCCCTGGATCCTTAGACCCTCTAGGTTGAGATTCCCGAGGGTCGGAGAGCAAGGCTACTCGAGGCGTCTCCCTCAAGCTGCGACTGTGGTGGCCCGAGCAGGAATCGAACCTGCTTGTGGTCGTCCGTCCAGCAAATTCAGTGGGCACCGAGGCTCGACTTCCAACCGACCGACTCCGGACCGTCGTGGGTGGTGGGATCTTGGTTTCGCCGGCCTTATGGAGCGTAGCTCCGTGTGGCCTCCACCGGGGTTCCCTGACGCTGCCACCCAGGCAACGACCTCTCCGAGGTCCGGGGCTTTTTTCGCGGGTGCTACCCCGCTTCTTCATGAGGATCTCGCCACCCTCACTAGCCGGCAGCAACCGGCGCGTCCTTGTCAGTGACACTCGCACGAGCCTCCCGAGGCGACCATCCTGCCCGCCTTGCGCATGTGCTTGCAAGGCTTGCGGGCGATGGGGCTCTTCTTCTGGAACCGCCAGTTGGGGCACGTGCAGTAGAAGACCCCGTCCGCGCCGCGTCGGACTTGGTAGACCTTGTTGGGGTTGGTGAAGGAGGGGATCTCTGCGATGAGTGCTTTTTCCATGGTGGACTCCTTGCCTGACATCGGGGATTCGATCTCTTCAGGCATCGTCTTCATGTTTAGAAGATAACACACTGCCAGGGATTGTCAAGCAGAGGATGATCTTTTTTGATCTTTTTCTGAAACCTCTTTGAATAAAGGGTATCCGCGCTCCATGTCGTCAAGGTGGGAGCCGGCATACCCCAACTCAAGGAGCCGCTCGAGCACCTCTTGGTTGGAGAACTCGCGCCCGAAGTAGCAGCGGTCCGGACGGTACTCGCCGAGCACCCGGTCCCGCAGGCGGTTGTTGTGAACGCAGCTCTTTCGCTTGAGCTTCTCCTGTCTCATCGTCAGGTCGATGACGGCACCTTGGAATTGGATCCACCCGTGCAGGATGGGGAGCCCCTGCGAGGCTGCGCAGGTGACGTAGCCCTCGACGTACCGAAGCGCGCTGCCCGTGTAGAACCTCTTGGCATGCAGGACCAGGATCTGCGCGTTGAAGTAGCACTGCTGCCGCTGGAACCGGTGTCCGTACGAGTCGATGACCTCGAAGAGCCACGCGAGCTCGTCGTCGTACATCGGGCGGGAGGGCCAGTCTCTACCGTGGTCGAGGAGGTACTGGCCGATGTTGGCGTACTTGTAGCCGGGCGGCGTGGGAGCTGCGAGCGAGGCGAGCACCTCGAGGGATTCGATCATGCTCCCAAGATGTAGCTGCCGGGCTGATTGTCAAGAACGCGGCCGCGCTCGAGGAGGAAACTCCCGAAGCAGGGAGTTTTACCTGTGCGCGGTCTTTTCGGGCTTGCGCTCGGGGACGGTCTCGGAGGGCGGGTTCTGAGCTGCCGGCCGGTAGCCCACCATGCGGTAGTAGGTGCCTTGGCGCTTGGCCGCGAAGTCGTCGTGGATGCCGTAGCTCGAGCACTTCGACCCGGTGCCGTACATCGACCACATCTTGTAGGGCCAGCTCCCGCCCTTGCGGCTGGCGCACGACCAGCGAGCTCGGGACAGCGCGCGCATGCCCACGTCGAAGCAGGCGTCGAGAGCCGCGTCGGAGTCCCCGAGCATCCGCTTGGCCCACTTCTCGTCCCACTCGGAGCGCTCCCGGCCGAAGGGCAGCTTGTCATAGACCTTGAGTTCCTCGGCGGGAATCCACTTGGCGAACTGCCGGATCTGGTTCGGCATGATCTGCATCATGCACGTCTCGCCCATCGCTCCTCGGCCCATGGGAGCGTGGCCGAACATGATGTCCTCCCGCAGACCGGACTCCCAGAGAGCCGTCGTCGCTGCCACCATGGCGAGCGAGCGCGGTCCCTCGGGCCAGCCACTCGGGGTGCAGTCCTCGAGCACGGTGCCGTACGAGTCTCGACAGCGGGCGTGCAGGAAGCTGACTCTCGCGATGGAGTTTGCGATCTTGCGGTAGCGTGCTCGAGCCGAAGCCTTGCTCTCGGCGATGACCCAGCCTCCTCGAGCGTTCGACCAGCGAGGTGGAGCGCAGCGCCACGCCTTGATGTTGCACTGGGGCGTGAGCTCGCAGGCGGGAGCGGTCTTGTCCGTCCCGCACGCCGGCACCAGTTCGAAGGAGTAGGGGCTGTTGCCCGCGTACTTCTCGCCACCGAAGGCCAGCAAGAGAGTAAAGATCATTTCGGCGAACTTGTTCAAGAACATGGTTCCTCCTGACGCAAAAAGCCTCCCGTGGAAGGCTTCTCGCTTATCAGACTGGGCGAAGGCTACGATCTCAGGGGGTTGCAGTCAACTTACCCCAGATCCAGTCTGCCCACATCTTCCTACCTTTGAACGACGGATGGATCTTGTCCTCCCACATCGGCATCACGCACTGGCGCGAGTCGAGCAGCAGGATGTCCCTCTCCGTCACCATCTTCCGGACCTCGTCGGCGCCGCGCTCGGGGCGACGTGGGAGTTTGGGAGGTCCGACCCAGACCAGCCGAGCTCCGCTCTTGCCCAGCTTGGGAAGGAGCTGATCCAGGTGCCTCGAGAACGTCTTGCGGACGTGGCTCCCGAAGTGGGCGTCGTTGGTCCCCAGCACGATGAGCAGGACGTCGGGCTTGAAGGCGACGACCTGGTTGATGTGCCGCTGGTGCGCCCGCTGGTTCCACCACATGATGCTGGTGCCCCCGACAGGATTGCCCCGTAGGACGACTCCGTCACGCCTTGCGAGCTTCGGGAGCTCGTGCATGAGCAACCAGCCGTTCGAGTCCCCGATGACCCATACACGAGTCCCCTGCGAGACGAGAGGGGGTGTCTTGGCGTGGGCGGGGGTGACGAGCAGCAGCAACAGAAGAAGGACGCGTCCGATCATTCTCCGTCCCAGGCTAGCAGGCTTTGGATGAAGACGACAGACGGGTGCCTGTCCTTCTCCTTGACGGTGAACCCGGCCGAAGCCGAATGACCGCCGCCCCCGTAGGAGCGCGCCAGCTCGCCCACGTCGAAGCCGGTGTGGCTCCGCAGGGAGAAGGTGATCTGGGGTTCACCGTGCTCGGTGTGGATGAAGTAGCCGCAGACGATGTCCACCTCGTCGTCCAGCATCTCGGCCGCGTCGCTGGCCGACACCACGTTGTTGAACATGATGACCCGGTGGGGGCCGACCATGAAGCGCTGGCCCTTCTCGATGCTCGTGCGGGCGAAGGCGACCTTGCGCTTGTACAGGGTCCTGCCGACCTCGCGGATGTCTGCCCACTCCTTGTCGGAAGCGTTGCGCAGCGTGTCCAGGGGGTAGACCCGGAGGGCCTCGCTCAGCGAGCAGGCTTCGAACCAGTCAGGGTGCTTGCTCTGCCAAGTGTCGCGGATGCCGACGAGCCGGGCGAGCTCTTCCATGCGAGGCGCGGCCTTGAACATCTCGGTGGTGGTGGGGGCTGCCGAGAAGACCGACCGGAACGCCAGCACGGCGCCGCTCACTCCAGGCTCCTTCTTCTCGTCGCCGAACACCCCGAGCTCGCCGAAGATGCCGACAGCGTCCCGGCGCGTCTTGTGGTGCTCGAGCACGATGGCGCCTGCCTTGGCGAACTCGCCGATGCGCCTGTCGTGCGGAGAGAAGTCGACGAAGCACATGCCGCCCTTGGGCTCCAGGTCGATGTGCTCGCTCGTGTTGTACTGCATGAACAGCACCTCGGCCTCGGGCCAGACGTGCAGCAGGATGAGGGCGCCCGCGATGCCGTCAGGGCAGTTGTGGGCTACGATCTTGTTGACCGCGTCGTGTCGCAATTTAGCGTTGGGGATCATCAGGACTCCAGCATGTAGGGAACCCGCTTGAGCGCGGTCTTGGGGAAGTCGTCGCTTTTCACGTAGAAGTGGTGCTTGGGGCCTCGGTAGACCCAGAGCATCAAACCGCTCTTGAACTTGAAAGGGCCCGAGCCGTACTTCTCCACGACGCTCTCGGCGACCAGGTGCGAGAGCATGGGCAAGCCTTCACTTGCGGTCGTCACGTAGAGCTCGAGACGCTCGCGGATGTCAGCCGCGTCGAAGGGCAACGCCTTGCGACCGAGCTTCTGCTTCAGCCAAGGGGGAGTGACAGGTGGGGCGACTTTCTTAGGCACGCCCTCAATGTATTACGTGTGGTCGGGATTGTCAAGAGGTCAACGCTTCATGCGCCGACGTTCTTTGGCTTCCTTCGCCGCCGCCTTGCGAGCTGCCTCGATGTCGTCGAGAGCTTCCTTGCAGGCACGGAGCGAATCCATCCCGTTGGCGAGCTCCTGGTCGAGACGGTACATGTCAGCTCGGCTCTTCTCGTTCATGCCGCCGGCCCGCTCGCGGTCGTGCTGGACCGTGGCGTTGACGCGCGCCATGAGCTTGTGGGCCCGCTCGAGCGCCAGCTTCATCTCCTTGACGCCCTTGAACATCGTCAGTGACCTGCGCTCCTCGAGCGGCTCGGTCCGAGCTGGGGGCGCCGGATCAGGCACGTGCGTGGGGTTGTCGGAAAACTCCACGATCGGCTGGGCGGGTTGGAACATGGCATTCAGCCCCCCGAATTCGCGAGGCTTGATCCCCATCAGTTGCTTCATCTCTTCGGTGAGGTGATTGCTCATAAGGCAACTGTACGCGAAGCCCTGGGCAACCTCAAGGGCTAGTCGGCAGCAGAGTGACCTTGATCGCAGGTCCAGCCCCCAGGCCCGCGCCACATCTTGCCCCCGCACTCGGGGCACTTGCGCAGCTTGGGTCGGACCCGGAAGGTGACGTCCGGATCAGGCTCGGAGGCTTCTGAAGGGGGAGGGGCGGGAGTCGTGGCAGGGACCTCGACCTCCGTGGCGGCCGGATCCGGATGGAGCTCCTCGAGCACGTCGCGGACTTCCTGCACCTGGTTGAGCACGTCCTGCCGAAGGAGGACGGCGTGCAGCGCGTCGGCCGCGTCGTGCAGGCGGAGCGCCGCACGCTGGACTCCCACCGAGTCGGTCGCGTTCGCCAAGGCGAGCGCCCGCTCGGTCAGGGACTCCAGTTCGTTGACGGGGATGCTCACTTCTTGAAGGTACCAGTGATGGGGTCACGGCCCATCTGCGTCGGGATGGGGCCACCTCGGTGGAACTTGTCGGGCGGCAGCTTCGCGTCCATCTCGCGGCACGCCGCCAAGACCTTGTCCATGCCCTCGGGCACCGGACTCATGACCGAGTCACTCGTCACCATGGGCAGGTTCGGCCAACGGATCTTGAGGGTGGCCGAGTCGGTGAGCCACGGTTCGACGGCGCGGGACCAGGCGTAGACTTCCTCGCTCGTGCCGACCACGGGCTTGGGCTGGATGAGCAAGTGCTTGGCACCGTGCTGGCGAGCGAAGGGCTCGAGCCCGGTGGCCTTGAGCGCGGCACGCACCACGAACTTCACCTGCTCCTTGGAGCCGATCCATGGCGGGACCGGACCGAACGAGCGGACCTTCCCAGCGTTCAGGACCGCGTCACGGACAACGGCGATGGCGAAGCTGCGGAGCATCTGCTCGGCGTTCAGGTGACCGTTCATCATCTGCACGAACATGCGCGCCGCGTCGGCTTCCTTCTCGGAAGGCTGCCACTCGGGGCCGACCTCCAAGGGAGCCATGGCGGTTTCCTCTGCCTTGGCGTACGCGGTGAGCTCGGGAGTCGGGGGGTTCTGCGCCTTCGTGTAGAACAGGTCGCAGTCGTCCTCGGGATCTTCCTCGTCGTCATCCTCGTCTTCGTCATCGTCGCGAGGGTTCGCGCAACCTTCGAGGATGGACAGGTCGGGGACGGACTTGCGGGCGAACTGAAGGGCGAAGACCTCGCTCGTGTTGTTCGACCTGAGCACGATGTCTTGCTGGTCGGCGTCGCTGTGCGGGAAGGCCAAGACCTCGGTCACGTTGATGATCTTGCCGTAGTCCTCGACCAACGCTTCGATGTCCGTCTCGATGCGCACGATGCAGTCGCTCTTGTCGCCGACACCGAAGAAGAACTCGACGTGTCCGATGAAGCGCTTGTCGCCTCGCCAGCCACCCTCCTCTTGTCCGCGAAGACGGGCGATGTACTGCTTGTTGGGAATGGGAGTCAGTTGGGGCATGGGATTCTCCTATCGTCCGATCTTCAACCAAGATAATACATGACAAGCTATTGTCAAGTCACTTCTTTTTCTTCTTCGCTCCCGCTTCACAGCCTCGCACGAACGCGTCGTCGATCAAGGCTTGAATCTGCTTGCGGGTCGCCTCGCCGCGCAGCGGCTTGCGGGGTGGCGGCTTGGGCAGCGTCTCTGCGGTGAGCACGCCCCCGAGATGCCGGTCCTCATGCTCCTTGGGGCTGAGCTCCTCGAGGTTGTCCCAGCGGTTGTTCCACGGGTTGCCGTCACGGTGGTGTGTGTGCATGCCCTTGGCGGCTTGCACGATGAGTCGGTGCAGCGGCACGTAGTCCTTGTCGATGAGCACCACGATCCGGTAGTCGGGGTCGAGCTTCATCGCGGGACGCTTGTCGCCGCCGTGAGCTGCGCAGGCGCCGGGCGACATCAACAGCTCGGGGCAGCCGTTGTGCGAGCACTTGTAAAGCTGGAACTTGGGCCACCGGTTCTTCCACCACTTCTTCTGCGCGGCCGGGAGCAAACCGACCGCTTCCTCCTCGAGCGGCTTGCTCTTGCGGGCGAGGCCCCGATTGACGTAGGCCGCGACGCTCGCAAGGTCGGAGGGGTCCAGCCTCTTGTCCGTGATGGCCTTTCGCACCGTCTGGTTGCCCACTCCTGCCGCTTTCGCGATGTCAGCGAGGGTGAAGCCGTGCGGTACGGGTCCGCGCTCTTTATGGCCTGGTAGCATCTGTCTGGGGTTCTCCCCCGGCTTGAGCACCATGCTCCGCAGCATGGCACGACTGCCGGCTCACGTCAACATTTGTAGTCTGTCTCCCCCGCTTGAGAGGAGCAGCCAGCGTGCGGGCGAGCGCACGGTAGGCGAGGCGTTCGGAGAGCTCTTCGGAGAGCTCGACACAGAGCCCCACTCCTACCCAGAAGCAGGACTCCAGAATCTCTTTGGCGGTCTTGTCGCTCATGATGCCAGCTTAGCTTCCAGGCGCCTGTAGACCACCTGGACGAAGTCCCGCACCTCGGCTTCGGACATAGATTTCTCGGCCATGTCCTTGACAGCTTCGGCGAGCACGGCAGCCACGGCGTCGGCCAGTCGGTCGTGGTCGACGTGGGGGTACTTCTTCTGCGCCTCCACGAAGACGGCGATGGCGTGTTGCTTCAGTTCGGGGGACAGGTTCATTCCGCGTCTCCTACGACGTGCTCCCGCTTGACGATGGGAGCGTCCTTGGGGCCTCGCCAGAAGGGCTCACGGAAGATCAACTTGCGCAGGCTGTTGCGGGGCCCGTGTGGCTGCATCTTCCAATGCCCTCGGACAAGCGAGCGAACCGTCAGGACGTGCCCCTTGCGAGGCTTCTGGATGGCTTCCTTGATGGCCTTGCGGCAGTCCACGTTCACCGGGGCGCCCACGACGAAGTTGCGGGTCGTGCCCTTGCCCTTGTTCTTCTTGCTCACCATGCGAAAGGAACCTCGAGCACGCTCCTTGCGCTTGACCTCCCGCACCTTGCTGGGATCGCTCAGCGTCAGGCAGAGCCCGATGACGAGACGGCCGACCAGCGTCAGGATGAGAAGGTCGCGTTGGTCGAGCTCCGGACCGAAGACCGGGTTCAGCAGACCGTTGCCGACTTCGACCAGTTGCTCGGTGGTCAGACCGTGCCGCCAGATCTCCATCCCGTCCGCTTCCAGCAAGATGTTCCAGACGAGCCCCTTGCTACTGGGGATGGCGTGCACGAGCGCCCACTTGATCGGAGACTCGTCACCGTCCACTTCCATGACGAGCCCTTCGGGCAAGTCAACCAGGAACGCTTCCCACGGCGGCTTGACCATCCCGGCGACGTTCGGGTCACACTTGGAAGCCATGAGCATCGCGGGGTACTTGGGGTTGTCCCACACGACACGGGGCATGCCCTGCTCGTACCAACGCGCCGTCCAGTTCATCATGATCTGAACGCTCGGCAGGATGTAGGCCACGCCGAAGTCGGGGTTGTCGAGGGAGTACTGCCTGAAGTTCTCGTGGACCTGTTGTGCGTCGAGGTCGGGGTCGCCTTGGAAGCCGATGCGGTAGGAGCCCTCGGCGAGCTTCTCCATGTTCTTGATGGAGCCCAGGCTCGAGGGGCCCGCCATCCGTGCGGCGCGAAGGCGGTCGACGTGCGGACCAATGAGCTCGACAGCAGCCTTCTGTGCTTCGTGCCAGGTCGTGATCGGGGGGTAGCCGTCTTGCTCTCGTCGCGTCATTCCTGCCTCCTCTGTGAACATACTACATAGACGCGGATTGTCAAGGAGGTCTGACGCTCTTCGATCACTTTATTCAGGAAGTGCCTCCGGACCGTTGGACGGGGACGGGGGTGGGGGCCGGCTGATGTACTGCTGCTCCTCTTCCTCTTCCTCGTAGGCCACCACGAACTGAGGTTTGCAAACCCACGAGCTCTGGCAGTCGAAGCACATCCACTTGGCTTCGGGCACGTTGTCGGTCGCTCCCCGGATGACCCGGATGCTCTGCACTTCGTAGACACTGCCGTCCTCGCGTGTCTTCGCCATCTCGTGGCTCTCTGCCAAGCAGTAGGGGCACACTTCCCCTGGGCACCACACGGCGCGTTTAGCGGGCAGTTCCGGGGGCGTGCCGGCCGATTCCCTGTAGGGGCTCGAGGCGAGGAGCTGAGGCTTGTCCTTCACGAGCTTCTCGATGCGACGGAGCCCTTCGAAGATGTGACCGAACTCGCTGTTGGCGTGGCGGGTCCGGTCGAGCTCCTCGCCGATGTGGAAGTCCAGCTTCTTGTGCAGCTTCCGGACGGAGGCACACATCAAAGCCACGAGGATGAGGGTGAGGGCTGCGCCTACGGCTCCGATTGTTCCCATGGCCCCCGCACCAGGACTCGAACCCGGAACACACAGATTTAGAGGCTGCTGCTCTACCAATTGAGCTATGCAGGGGTTCTCCCAACGTATGACGTGGGAGGGGGATTGTCAAGCGTACTTGGCTTGGAGACGCTCGTCGTCCTCGAGCTCTTGATCTTCGATACTCATGCTGCCACCGCCTCTCTGCGCGGAAAACTCCCATCGAGCCAGCCGTCGATCCGCTCGAGCTCGTCGGGAGTTTGCGGCAGCTCGGCCTCCGCCGCGATGAAGAACCGGTCCGCTCGCTCGCTCTTCTTCTGCTCGAGCGTCTCGTACGCCCGGCCCTGAAGCAGAGCATAGGCGAGCAGCATGTGCCTGATCTCCTTGCGTGCGTAGACGATGCCCAGTCGCAGCCGGTTCATCACGTCGTGCGGCTGGCCCGCGTCCTTGGCAGCTCGGAACTGGGTCTTGCGCCGCTTCTGCTGTGCGGCGAAGTACTTGATGTTGGTGCGTAGCTTCTCTTCAGTAGTCATGGTCCTGTCTCCTTCGAAAGTTGGGGGTCGGCAAACAACCTCCGAAGGGGGACCACGTGAACGGCGGCAGGGGCGTATCTACGAATGAGGCTTCATGGTGTCTCCTATGGTAAGACCTGGTGTCGAGCTGTCAACGGAGCCACGTGTTCTTGTCGGGGAAGCTAGCTCCGGTCAGTTCGACTTCGGCTTCCTCGTTCCCGTCGTTGTCCAGGTACTTGGCAGCGATTCCCCCTTTCTTGAGGGTAGCCACCACGTCCTTGGCGACAGGTTCGAGCAAGTCGGTGACGTCGCCGTCCCGCGTGGGATTCACCCACACGACAAGAGTGTCGCCGTTGACGTAGAACTTGACCGAGTCGATGTTGGCGCTCCCCGGTCCCTTGTTGTGTGCCTTCGTGAGGGTCTTGCCCGTCGCCGGGGACAGTACGCGCTTGAGGCGGTCCAAGGTGAGTTCGGGCCCCTCGAGCAAGTCGCGTGCTTCGGTTACGAGATGGGAAAGCGTCGTCATGAGGATCAGCTTACCACTAGTAGTGTTGACCTGGAACCGGGCCTCGGCCTCGTGGCGGCGTGAGCTCCCGCTTCGTCTTGGGGCTCGGGAAGCGCCGGTCGTACTCCTCGAGCACCTTGTCGGCGGCTTGGACGGCGTCGTGCGTGTTACTGATAGGCTTCGAGATGTGAAGCCCAGCCCTGATCGCGGCCTCGACCGTCCTGAACCAGACCTCGTCGCGTTTCATCCCTGACCCTCCATCATCATCGCTTCGATCTCCTCGTCGTCATCGTTGTTGTCCCCGGCGCCTACCATCTCGGCAGCGGTCGTGGAGTAGCCGGCGTTGGCGGCGAGGAAGCGGGAGGTCCAATCCCACTTGTCTTGAATGAACATCCGCACCTCATCGCTGCTCAGTTCGATCTGAGGCTCCTCGTGCATCTCGAGCATGCGGATGACGGTCTTGTACTCGCTCGCCATGTTCTGCGGCCGGGTGAGACTGACCGACAGGGTCCTGAGCTTCCCCTCCTCGAGCTCCTTGAGCTTGGCCTCGAGCACCTCCCTCGCCTTGACGAGATAGCCCTTGCGTGCCTCGGCCACGACGTGCTTGTGGCGTTCGAGGTTGCTCTTGAGGATACCGAGAACCTTGTCCCGGTCGCACATCACCTTCATCTGCAATCCCAGCATGCGTTGCATCAGTCCTCCTTCTCCAAGCACTCGAACAACTCGGCGAGCCACTTCTGGCGCCCGTCGTCGCGTTCTCGGATGCTTTTGATCTGTTGCTCGTGGTACTCGACATCGTCCTTGGCTGACTGGATGGAGTCGGCGAGCCACTGCTCGTCGGTCCGCTTCTTGGGCGGGTCGGGCGGGTCGAGGAAGGGCGTCTCGGTGTCGAGTTGTTGGAGCATGAACTCCTTGAGCCCCTCGTGGTCCTCGGAGGGCGGCTCCCACTGCTCGACCTTCGCGCGCATGGCGCCGAACACCTTGCGCCTCGCGGAGAGCTCGAGACACATCTTGTCGTACGCTGCCTTGTCCTTCATGAACTCGGCGAAGGCTTGCGTCTCAGCTTCTAGGAGCGTCATCTTCTCCAACCGCTCGAGCTGCGCCTTCGCACTGAGCAGCTCCTGCTCGTTGTACTTGGTCCCTTCCGAAGTGAAACGGGGAGGGTTGTCCATCGACTCGTCGCGCTGCATGACACACGCCCCCATGGCTCGGGCGCAGCGAAGTACCCATTGCTTGAAGGTCGTCTTGGGCTTGTCGATCAGGATGTGCGTGTAGCCTGTAGGCATCAGTCGTCCTCCCCTCGTTCGAAGTCCATGACCGGCGCCGGGAAGTCCCCCTGAATCTGCCCGCAGTTCGAACAGAAAGTGCCTTGAACGAACCCGGAGGGTTTCCCGAGCGCGAAGCCCTTGGGCGGGCGCCCGTCGTGTTCTAGGCCGTTGGACTCGCAATGGAAGGTGCCCTCGCACTTGGCATAGAAGCTCACGACCCGGTCACTGTTACATCGAGTGCAGTGGTCCATCACTCATTTGCCCTCGACCAGCGCGACGCCTTTCGGAGTCGTCTTGAAGTAGCAGCCCTCTCCGATGAGATAGCCCTGCCTTGCGGCTTCGTGGGCCTGCTCGAACAGGTCTGCCGCGTCTACGATGAACCGGCCTCCCGACCGGCTCTTGGTCCGTTCGTGCACGTATTGCACGATGCTCTTGATCTGCTCGTCGGTGAAATTGCTCATGCCCAGTCGTCCTCTCCCTCTTCGGGGTCGTCGGGAAAGTCGTCGAGCTCGTCGTCGTCCCATTCCTCCCGCCACTTGGCGAGGAGCATCAAACGCTGCTCGGCTTTGCTCAGTTCCCCTGGTTGCTGCTTGCGCCACTTGGCCCACTCGATGGAGGCGTCGTCGAACCCCCATCCTCGCGTCAGACGGCCGATGACGTGGTTGACTGCCTTCAGACTGGGCAAGTTGCACATCGCGATGAGAATGTCGTTCCCGGCGTCGTACAGTCGCTCAGAGAGGGTGTCCCGTTCCTCGGTCCCGACCGGAGGAATCTCGACCTCGCGCGGGAGCTGCGCCTCGTGGGCCTTGAGCAGTTCGTGACCGCAGTGTGAGCAGAGCCACGCCTTGGGGAAGCACTCTTGCTCGAGCACCTCGCTCTCCTCGTGCCAATGGATCGGGTCGCCACGACGGGCGTCACCTAGCTCGGCCCGCCACGTCATCAGAGCGTGTCCGTGATGCCTGAGCGCGCCCGGTCCCCGCAGGTCCACCCGGCAGTTCGGGCAGAAACGCGGCACCTTCTGCGTGCGCTGGCACGTCACCATGTCCTCGACCGTCAGGCTGATTGTCTCGTCGCTCATTTGTACTCGTCCTCGTAGGCACGGAAAAGGTAGTCCATACCCTGGAAGAGCTCGGTGAGCTCGACCATCGCGTGTAGTACCTCGACCAGCGTCTTGATCTGAGGGTCGCGGTAGTAGCGGAGCACGTCACAGAGGTTGGAGTACTCGCTCCACTCGGCATGGTGGATGTCGAAGGCGAAGACCTTCCCGGCACGGTCGTGGTCTCTGTAGTCCTCGCTGCGGAGCAGGTAGGCCACGTCGTCGAGCATCTTTTGAAGCTGTTGTCCAGGTGTCATGGTGCCCTCCGTCTTCATCTTTGCCAACATACCCACTAGACGTTGGATTGTCAAGGCATCTGACACGCTCCTTGTCGTTTTTATTCAACAACTGAAGTGCCGATTCTGCTTGACAATCCCTTTCCAGGTAATATCTTGGGAGGAATGAAGAAGATCTACGCGGCAGCCGCGTTGCTGGTGTTCCTGGTCGTCGGAATCGTCGCCGCCCGCACCTGGTCGCACGCCACGACCATCGGCAACCTGAACGAATGCCGCCGTGACCTGGTCGAAGCGACTACGGTGGCCGACCAATGCGTGAAAACGGCAGAAGCCGTGAACAAAACGAACGAGAAGTGCAACGCGCACCTCGCGCAGTGCTTGAGCAACGGCGCGCAATGCGTCCAGCTCCTCGTGGGACCGATCGATGCCGGCAAGTGAGATAGCTGAACGAGCGCGACTCATGAAGGGCATCGACAGGTGCGCGGCTCTGATGAGTACCGAGCGGCTTCACCTCGCCTTCTGCATGTTCGTCGTCCTGAGCATGACCCCCGAGGAGCTCGAGGAGACGCACCAAAAGATCAAGTCGGAGGGATGGAAACGATGACCAAGAGGCTAGGAACCCTCGTGGAGTACAAGACCACGAGCAAGGTGGTCCGCGTGGTGGTGGACACCGAGCACGAGCAAGAGGGGTCGAAGCTGAGCGAGACACGCTTCCGTGACCTGCTCCCGATCGACGTCTACGAGATCCTCAAGAGCATGAGCCCCGAGGGACGCAAGGCGGTCGGTGTCGGCACCTTCGACGCGGACCTGAAGGACAACCACCTGACTTCCATCATGCGCGAGATGGAGCGCAGGCGCCCTGTCGGCACCGTGCACCTTCTCACGGTCACCCCGACCGTCAGGACCCTGTGCCAGACCGTCGTCCTCGAGGGAATCCTGATGACCTGCGACCCCGAGGCGGTCACATGCCCGAAGTGCCGGGAGAAGCTCGAGAAGGAGAGGAAGGAGTCGCACGGATGAAGTGCAACTGCGGTACCCTGATGATGCCCGTCGTCAACCACAAGGGCCACCCCGTGCAGTTCCAGTTCCAGACCTGCCGGGTGGACGCCTCCCTGGTCCAGGGCATCTACCTGCCCCGCGAACAGGTCGAAGCCTGGTGCTGCCCCAACTGCGGCGTGGTCCAGATGCGTGTCGACGCCGACGACCGCTTCCCCGTCGACCCCCGACAGCGCTCCGCCGTCGTCTGCTTCGGCATCTTCGGCGGCAGGAGCAACGCCTGCGGCCTGCACGGTGACAAGGCCCGCCGCTACGCCTACGACCTGCGCGAGGTGACCTGCCCCGACTGTCTGAAGACCATCCAGGTCAACTACGAGGGCTTGAGGAAGGAAAAGGACTGATGTTCGAAGTCGACGCCAAGCACCTTCTCAAAGCGATCCAGAGCGTCAGGCCCGCCTCGACCGGGACGTTCCACCCGACCAAGGGCATGGTCCGCTTCCGGACCTGCACTGACAAGAAGCTGCAAGTCGAGTGCTGTGGCAGCAGCCTCTTCATGCGCTGCAACATCCCCATCGTCTCGACCAACCCCACGCACGGCTCCATCCCGGTCGAGACCCTGGTCACCTCCCTGCGCGGCCTCAAGCCCCTGCTCGCCCTGCTCGAGCTCACCACGGCCGACATCCACTACGGCCAACACGACATCTTGGAGCTCGAGACCACCGTCAAGGTGAGCAAGGCCGGCAAGAACTGGGGCTGGAACATCCGCCAGCACACGGGCATCGCCGCAGCCGACATCCGCTACACCTGGCCCACCACCGACACGCTCGCCGACAAGCTGGGCGACCGCAGCGCGACCTCCAAGGGCGCCCACGTCGGCGTGAGCTGCAAGTACATGAGCGACATCCTGAAAGCCGCGAAGGCTTTCGACTCCCCGCCGCTGCTCATCCGCACCGGCAAGACCAAACACGACATGGTCGAGTTCACCCTGGTGAGCGCCGACCTGCTCACGGCCGAGTGGAGCGCCTACCAGTGGATGTGCTACTTGGCTCCCATCAACATTTGAAGTGGAGACCCCGATGACTTCCAAGACCCCCATGACCGACGAGCAGCTCATCGAAGCGACCGCATCCCTGATGCGCCAGGTCAAGCAGAGCGTGGCCTACATGCGCGTCTCGAAGAGCTCCATCGACGAGAGCACCGGCTACCGCCTGAGCGAGCAGTACCACAAGATGCAGGCAGCCTGCTCGGAGGGCTTGGCCCTGCTCGAGCAAGTCAAGCGCGTCCGCATCTCCCAGAAGACCGCCAAGGTCGGGGGAGGAAGGCGCAAGGCCACCTGATGGGCCTCGACGTGTCACACGGTTGCTGGTCAGGAGGCTACATCGGCTTCCACTTCTGGCGCTGCAAGCTGGCCCAGGTCGCTGGCCTCCCACCTTTGGAGATGATGGAGGACTTCTACGACCGCGACAGGTGGTGGGCTTCCGTCCGAGACGCCGGCACGGGCGGCATGATGCGACACGTCAGGCTGGACCAACGCGCCACCAACATCTCCTCGACCGTCACCGACAACATGGAGCAGCTCCCCATCAGATGGGCCTGCCTGCGCCCCGACCCACTGCACATCCTGCTGCGCCACTCCGACTGCGACGGCTCCATCGACTGGATCGACTGCGAACCCATCGCCCAGCGGCTGGAAGAGCTCGTCCCCCTGCTCCCCGAGGGCGACGGACCGGGTCACGTCCGCAACTGGAAGGACACAACGGCGAAATTTGCGTCCGGTCTGCGCGAAGCCGGCCGGGCCAAGGAAGACGTGGTGTTCGGATGACCGTCCGCACCTTCACGGCCAGCGCCCGAGCCGGCCAGACCACCGTCAGGACCGTCCGTCTCGGCTCCCGCCCCGAGTACCCGACCCCCGCGTCCGTCCCCGAACCCGTCATCATCGACCCCGCTGCCTCCCAACCCTACAGGACAGCGAAACCCCAGCCGAAGATCAAGTCCGTCTGGGTCTTCTCCCAGCCGTGGGCCCTCGTCTCGTGCACCCTGATGCTCGGCGTCATCGCCCTCGACGTCCTCATGCTCGTGCTCGACCCCGGCGACGAGGTCCGTTGGGCCCTGACCCTAGGCCACACCGTCGTCCTGGTCCTGTGGGGCTCGGTCGCCCGCACCCACGTCAAACGCAAGGGAGTCCCCCATGAGTAACCGAGCAGCTCACAAGCAGCACCTGGCCGAGTGCGGCGTCCACCTCCAGGTCAGGGTCCGCTACGTGGCCGCGCACGACGACGCGACCGACCGGGTGAACCTGTACTGGCACGTTCACTGTCTCAGCCCAGTCAACCGCAAGGAACTGTCCGTACGGAGCACCGTGGGCCTCTCGGAAGCCTTCGAACGGCTCTACTATCTCGTGCTCTCCGAGCTCCACCGTCACGAGTACTCCGTCAAGTACATCGAGATGGTCCCCGTGGCCGACGCCCCGACCGAGGGCGCCGTCCGCTGCACCTGGTGACCCGAAAGATCAAGTCTATGAAGAAGAGCGACATCCGAAAGCAAGTCGAGCAGTTCTGCCTGAAGGCCGGCCACCCCGTCGAGGATGCCCCGACCGTCCCCGACCCGCCCATGACCAAACTCAAGGTCGGCTTCATCGCCGACGAGTTCATGGAACTGCTCGAGGCCGTCTACCCCGGCAGCATGAAGAGCAACCACGGCCACGCCATGCGCAGCTCTCTGCTCGCCATCCTCAACCTGGAGCCCGTCCCCGACGTCGTCGAGGTAGCCGACGCGCTCGGAGACCTGGACTACGTGGTCGAAGGCATGCGACTGGCCTTCGGCATCAACGGAGCCCCCATCGCCGAGGAGATCCAGCGCACCAACATGGCGAAGTTCGGCCCCGGCTCGTGGAAGAGGGAAGACGGCAAGCAGATGAAGCCGCCCGACTGGCAACCCCCTCGAATCGAAGCCCTGCTGCAAAGCCAGAGACGGCAGGCTAGTCCGGACCCTTCCGACCCAACCTCGACTTGATCCTCTGCGCACACATCCGAGCCCCTCTGGCCTCTCGAGCCAGCAGAGGCTCCGTACCCGTCTGCGACTCCAGCGAGACGGCGAGTTCCTCACAGACGCCCGCGCAAGCCTTGACCAGCCTGTCCTCGAGCCAATGCACGTGGCTTGCGACGTCCCTAGGCTTCAGCTCCTTCTCGAGGCCGACCTCGCAGCCCAGGAAGGCCAGAACCTCGCGCAAAACCTGCTGCCTGACCTCTTCGTCTCCCATGGGCCCCATTCTAGCACCCCACCAACCACCACACCGTCAACAATTGTAGTCCGACCTCCATCAACGTGACTACACCCCTGCACACCCCCTGCGAAACTCCGAGCTTGCCGAAGCGGAGAAGGAAACTCCCATTTGAGCTGGTGCTCTCGAGCTCACCGGCCGGCCGCAAGAACTCTTCCCTCGAGACAAGAGCTCTTACCCCTCGGGGGCAATCCTACTCGAGTGAGGGGTCAGGGAGTTTTCCAGGAGTTTTACAAGGCGGCCCACTCGAGCTCCGCCTCGAGCTCGCATACTCGAGCAGGCTCTCGAGGCTCGAGGGGTCGAGTCTGCCTTGGTGGACAGCCTGCCGGACCGAAGCGACCGTCATCCCCAGTAGGTGTGCGATGTCTCCGTACCCGTAGGCCCACAGCTTCGGGGAACCCCCTGGACCTGGGGCATGTGCATGTAGGATGACTGATCTTCGGACTGACGGATTCTTCGAAAAGGGCATCATACTGATATGGCTCGGTGGAGGCCGTCAGTCAACGTACCCCCAGAGCTCGAAGCCCCAGGACTTGATCTTTTCCCCCTCGAGCATTCTATTTAGGGGAAAACTCCGGGGTTCTGTGAGGAATCCACGCTTAGAACTGCCTCGAGCCGCTCGAGCAGCTCAAATCCTCGAGCTGGGGGGTCAAATCCTAGAGCTGGGGCCAGGACACCCCACCCCCATCATGCTGCGCGGGAGTTTTCTGGCAGGCATAGGGGAGGGGGTCAGGAGGGGTGTGGGACAGTCTAGCCTTGTGGGTATAGGGCTTCATGCATAGGGCTCTGGGGTGTGGACAGCCTGTGGACAACCCGTGGGAAGAAACTTGATCCCAGGCACCTGTTTTCGGCCAATGCGACAATATGGCCGCATCTCACAGGGAACTGGGTAGGGGTGGCACGGCCCGTGCTCTATATACCGGCCGGCTCTGAGGAGACAGTGCGGCGGAAAGTCTTCAGAGTCTGACGGAAAGTCTCGGTCGGCCGTCTCGAGCGACTTGATCTTTCGTAGTGCGTGACACTTTGCGTACGGTCACGAGCTGCGCACGGTCACGTCTTTCGCAAACCGGCCGGCGAGAGGACATGGGACAGTGTCTTCTGTTCCGGCCGGTTCGGCTGGAAAAGCAGGGCGGAAGTTACTGACCGGGGGGCGGAAGTGTGCTTCCGGGGGCCGGCGGTTGTCGGCGCTAGGGGGTCACATCTTTCCGGTCGGGGGGTCACCTTCCTCCGATTTTGGCCAGCTCGGGCCCTCTCGAGGGCGTCTTCGATCCCGTTGGGATCCCACTGTGGACTTTCGGTTCTGAAGCCCCTTGTTTCGTAGGGGTTTGGGACTGGGCATTCTGAGGGGCGTCACGGGGTCTTGAAGGACTTGCGGAAATTCTTTGTGGGGTCGCGCGCACAAGTGAGGGAAATGGCCGTACAGGGGCGGCTGAGTGGCGGGACTGGGCAGGTGGGGTGCGGGGGTCGGGTGGGGTCTTTGATTATCGCGCCGGGATCTTGACCTCTCGAGCTCCGACCGCTTGGTACTCGGTCACGCGTAACTCGATGGGTTCGTCGGTCGGGCAGCCTCGGGTCATCTCGAGGAAGGCGTCTAGCTGATCTCGGGTGTCGAACCAGAGGGGTCGGCGCAGGGCGGTCGGGATGCTCTTGTTCAGGAACTCGACTTTGAAGCGTCTCATGGGTCGCCTAACCCCAGTGCCTGTCTGAGCTTCTCGTTCAGCTTCACTGACTGGGCCGAGGCGAACCAGAACTCGATCTTGCGTGCCAGGGCGGCAACCCCGTCCTTCGGCAAGAAGTGGAACGCGCCCGTCTTGAGGAACATCCCGATCACGTCCTCGCCCATCCCTTCGGCGTACTTCGTCAGTACGTAGGCGATGGCTCTCTTCTCGTCTGGCGTGAAGCTCATTGTTTCCTCCTCACCAGAACGAGAAGTTGCCGGACTTGCTCTTCGTGCGGGCCTTGCAGATGGCTTCGAAGGTCTTGTCTTCCCTCGAGCTGTGGCCGATGGCTGCCGAGAGCACTTCCTCGGCGTTGAAGACGATGCGGGCGTTCTTGACGTCCTCGAGGATGCCGATCTCCCAGTCGGGGCCCAAGTCGCCGAACACCTCCTCGAGATACTCGTTGGCGCCCACGTCGTCGGTGTTGCAGCGGCAGAGCTCCACGATGTAGTTCCGGAAGCCCTCGGCGTCGCTGGCATCGAAGGGTCTCTCCCGCTCGACGGCCCGGCCGCACTTCGAGCAGAAGGCGTTCTCGGGATCAGCCTCCGCCGCCATACAACACTCACGAGTGCCGTTGGGGCTACTGGCACGCGCCTGGTAGTTGATCTTGAGCCACTGCGCGAGCGCGAGCAGGGCAGCCTTGGCGTCCTTGTGCGTGTCGTGGCTCCTGAAGGGGGTGAAGTAGACGGCCGCGCTCTCCGCGTAGCCGGTGTTGAGCAGCAAGGTGTAGCGTTTTGCCATCGGGTTGCTCCTAGCGAGGGGGTTTGAGGATGCCGGGTACGTGTTGTCTGCGTCGGCGCCAGGTCCAGAAGATGCGCCCTCGGGTCGGACAGACGTTCGTGTCGCACCATCTCCAGCCGGGGCCCTCGGGTCGGCGCACCTTGATCGTGAAACCCGAGGCTGGGATGTCGTCGCAGGTCATGACGACTTCTTCCTCGTGTTCAACCCGGCGAGAGGGACCGTCATCCATCTTTCCTGAGCTCCTTCCGGACGTCCTCGAGCACGATCTTGAGCGAGCAGTTCGGGTGGTGGTCGTCCGCGTCGCGGTTGCAGTAGCAGCAGTTGCCGTCCCCGTCGTGCTCGCACGAGACGAGGATGGGCACGGTCCGCTTGAGCAGTCGAGTGAGCCTGCCGACTTGATCTTTGAGCTCGTCGCGTTCGTCTCGGGTGGCCGCAGCTATCTCGGCGTTGCGCTGGTCGGCCATGAAGTCGTTGATGCCCATCAGAGCCCCTTCACGGCTTCCAGGGCATCGTGACATCGACTCTTGAGCACGACGAGAGCGCGTTGGAGCAAGCCCTTCAGGTCGGTGTCGTGGCCCCGGTGTTCGACGACGTACTTGCTCTCGATCAACGTCCGGATGTAGTCCGTCTTGCCACAGCGGACGACCAGCACACGGTGCTCGATGTCGCGCTTGTTCGAGTCGCACATGGTGATCGTGACGACGGCCGCGTTCGGTTGGTCGTACATCCTCGACGTCAGGTGCGCGAGCTGTGCTAGCTGATCGGCGGCGTCGGGGTTCTTGGGGTCGTGCAGGTCTCGGTACGGTTGGCTCATTTGTCCTCCAGCTTCTCCACGCCCAGCCTCACGTGCATCTCGGTCGGGCACACCAGGATGAATCGTCGGTTGATGACGAGGTAGACGCCCTCGCTCGTCTCGAACACGTCCCCCTTGGCGGGGA
>Ga0180433_10000337_pt1 | contig 80261 bp, 69 predicted proteins | sample SS_ome_8_FD_132980 | JGI IMG/M metagenome (GOLD analysis project Ga0180433, IMG submission 132980) | Hypersaline lake sediment archaeal communities from the Salton Sea, California, USA - SS_1_D_1 metaG | ecosystem: Environmental > Aquatic > Non-marine Saline and Alkaline > Hypersaline >...
AAGTCAGGCCCGACATGGCATCCTGCAATCTGGCGCTTCTGCCCTACCACTCAGTCCTCTTTCGAGGCTGAGTGGGGCTAGCCGTACGCTCGAACGAGCTATCAAAGCTAGCCACAAGGGTCTTTCAGACCCTTGTGGCGGCCTGTCTGACTTTTCAGACGAGCTGTAAAAGGGATGCGGAACCTGACATCATGCCCGAGAGCGTGCCCCCCCCCGTGAGGACCTGGCTTCGCGCGGACTGCCTTTCCGGGTGCGAACGGTCGTCCCGCGCGACTCCGTAGTTCACTACGGGGCCGTCTACCTCCGTCGGGGGGCCATGGAGACGACGGCCGAGTTCTTCGCCTCTTTGGCGGACAAGGCGCGTCGCCTGCTCGCTCTGCAAGGCGATCTCGCACGAGGACCCTTCCTCTTTAAGCTCAAGCAGGCGGGAAGGAGTGGCGGACCAGGTCTTCTCTGGCCGGCTCCATCTGTCCTAAAGCCTACGCTGACGGCGAGAGATGCACTGGCAGAGACCCTCGCTCAGCTGTGACAGCTGCAGGCGCGACCGCAACGTCGGCCCGGTGGACTGCTAGTGGCTGAGATTTCGGTCCCTCAGAGAGAAGGGCCCGGCGGCCCGTTCCCTCTGTGTCTCACTCCTCTAGGAAAGACATCGTTTGTGAAATGGCTAACAGATGCACCCAGCACTCGGAGTGCTCTGAATCTTCTTATGCATGCTGTCTTCCACTGGGAACCGACGATGTGCGCCACTGCGTGGACTTCCGCCGCGCTCCGCTCCTCGAGCGGAAACTGAGCGCAAAGGATCGGCAGGCGTTGGAGGACCCTGACACCGGGTGCCCGGGCTTTCGCAAGCGCCAGGCCGATGCAAACGACGGCTCCCTGGTGAAGTTGGACAACCCAGTTCCCGAAGGGGTGTCGGTCTTCGACGTCGAGGTGCCCTTGCTCGAGCGGGAGCTCTGGCTCTCGGACGTGCTGAGCGGCGGCGCGGCGAAGCCAGATCAGCTGGAGAGGTTGTCCCTGCGAAAGTCGTACGGCACGGTCGTGTCTGGGAGTCAAACGGCCGATGACAGGTACCGAGCGCTTGTCGTGCAGCAGGGTAGGGGTGTGGGCCTGTACACGGAGAGCAACCAGCAAGCGGTCCACTCTTCCTCGAAGGGAGCCTTTTTGAAGAAGGAGCTTCTTGCGCGAGTGGCCGAGGAACGACGCGTTGTGGTCTTCACGCATCTCAAGGGAGCGTGTGGTTACGACGGCCTGAGACGTCTCTTGCTGGAAATTGGTTTGCAGGAACACCAGGCGGGTCTGTCTGCCTTGCCCTACGAGATGTTTGGGTGCATAGACCCCAAGAAAGACTCGGAGATTCGGAGGAAGCTGTTGGAGGATTTCAATGAGGGTCTCTTCTCGACCATGCTCGTGCTCGCCCTCTCGGAGGGCATCGACCTGGATAATGTGCAGTACATGTACATTACCGAGCCGACGAGCAATCCCGCCACGTGGACCCAGGAGACCGCGCGTGTGGCCAGGCTTGGCAGCTTCCAAAAGGCTCCTTATTACGTGCCTCGGGGCCGGAAGGCATCCCCAGAGAAGCACCCACATATCTTCCAGCTTGTCTCCGTGGTTCGCAAGCCTGCCAGTCGTTGGCTGCGGGCAGGAGAGCTCGTCTCCTACGTTCCGATCGCCGCGCTCATGCTCGCCATTACGAGCGTGTGGACTCTGGCGATCAAGCCAGGCGTGGAGTCGGTGCCGGCGCTCCTCAGGGGAGTGTCGCCGACTGACAAGCAGAAGGCCTCGCGCCACCTCGAGTGGGCTCAGCAGAGTTCTCTGGGGCGCGTGCCTGGCTCGGAGTGGGCTTTCAGTGTGGGGAAGGCCGTGCTGTCTGGAGACTCTGCGCAAGTGCAACGGCGTGTTGTGAAGGAGGGGATAATGAAGAAGCTGCTCGCCGCGAATGTCTTGCAAACTTTTGTCGCCCTCATGCTCATGCGTCACGTGTCCTGGCGAGCCATCGTTCGTTGGGCAAGGACTGCAGCAGAGCTCGTGACGTCGGCCTTCCCGTCGGTCTTCCCTGAGCTCCCCGCACAGGTGGGACGGGCCGGCGCGCGGGCGATTGGGTCTGGGGACGAAGAGTTCATGGGCGTCTACGAGGAGGGAGCCATAGCTGCCCGGGTGACAGGGCGCACTCGTGTGCGGGAGGAGGAAGAGATTGTCCACACCTTCGATGAGCACGCCCGCCAGAAGTGCACTGATGGTCTCGCGGATCTGGAGAGACTGGACCTGCAATGTAAGTGGCAGGTGGCGGAGCAGGAGTCACGCCACGTTGGTGAGGACCAATTGGTGAGTTTCAGGCAGTTCGTGAAGAAGTGGAGCAGAACTTCCGAGGTGCCCCACCCGTACAGCAACAACTTCCACTCGCGAGGGAGAGCGGCCCGACTTCTGAAGGCTATGCGTAAGGATCAGGAAGCCCCCCGCCTCCTGGCCTACATGGCCCCCGGAACGGGGAAGAGCATCCTGGCCTGGGAGTGCGTCCTGGACACGATCCAGCACTACCCACGGGGCAGCCTGAGTCGCGTCGAGGTGCTGTACCTGACGACAGCGGGTACAGAGGACAACTTTCTGAGAGAGGGCATGAATGCGGTCCTGTCGATACTAGCGGAGCGCAAGAACCTGGTAGGGGAGGGACTGGACAACGTGTTTTTTGGGGCTGTTTGGGGGATCCTGGACACACTGCTGGATCGGGGGCAGTGGGCGCCCACGGAAGTCACCAACACCTGGCCTCGGAGCGAAGCGAAGGTTCCGCTTGACCTGAGGGTGGTCCACTACGAGGACCGGGGGGCCGCCATCAGTAGCCTGGAAGCCAGCGCGCAGGCACAACAAAAAGAAAGTGCAACGACGGTCCGCTGCGTGATACTGGACGAGGTGCACCACGCTCTCGACATCCAGGACGACCAGGGGGCCCTAGATATGGAAGACGCACTCGAAGCGCAGCGCGGGCCCAGTCCACCCGCGCTGCTCCTGTGTCTAACAGGCACGCTCCCCAGCGTCGAAGCATTCTGCACCGTCTCCAGCCTCGTCAGGCCGGACTCGAGGAGCCGAGCGAGCATCAGGCTCTTGAGCCGCACAGAGTGCACACGGAACTTTGCCGACGCTTCGGTCGCTGTGAAGGTCGTCGCGAAGATATTCAAGGTCGTGGTCCCGGTGATCAAACTGACGCTCCCTGCGGTGGAGTGGCTCCGGGGCAACTCTGTAGTCACGGCTCTCGTTGGTTTCTTCACTACAGCTTACCTCGTCGCCTTTGACATGGAACGTTGGGAGGCCTTGAATACTTCTTGGGACGCACGGGGCGTCGTAGCCAGCGTCTTGGATCGTCTCGTCTACGCACCAGAAGTGGTCCGCGCCGTCAGGGAGGTCATTCCTGCTCCGGCGAGCAAAGGCGAGGCGCCTTTGAGGCGCAGTGCGCGGGCCAATCTGGCGGCAGTCCGGGAAGTCACAGAACCCAGGAGGTTTGAAGAAGCTGCGGAGGAAGCGCGCGCGGCCGCCCGACAACCACGACGGTGGTTTTCCTTCGCGCGCGGCGCTCCCGCGCCTCCTTTGGCAGCTGACCTCGCGGGTGCAGGGCATCCACGCGGCTAGAAACATATGCTGACCTTCCACAAACAGGTAGACAAATCTCATGGCGCGCGTCCTCAACCCATTTTCGCTGCAAGGCGGCTATACGATCTCAGAAGCTGGCTCTTACGCGCTCGCTGGGTCCGTCTCATTCGTCGGGCGCAAGGGTCTCGTGATCGCTGTGTCAGGCGTTCGCCTGGACCTGCAAGGCTTTGCTTTGGACGGCAGCTCTCTCACGGAGGCCGTCATTAAGGTCGAACCGGGCAAGGCCAATGTGCGCATCCAGGATGGCGCCCTCTCTGGCGGTGAGCGGAGCCTGCATGTGGGTGCCAGAGCTTCGAGAGTGGAGCTCCTTAATCTGTACGCCTACGGCTACAGCTTTGCGGGTTTCGAGATACACGCTTCCCAGGCGATATCCCTCACAAGCTGTCGCATCGGCAGGGCGTGCCGAGCCCCCTACGGGTCGGTGTTCGGCATAGTCGCGCTTCCTGCAGGCGGCTTTGCGCAGGCGGACCGCATCATGCGCGGCGCCGCGGCGGAGAGGACGGACGCATTAGGGGGCAAGAACATCCGCTTCTCGCGCTGTTCGGTCGGGGACGTGACACCCCTCCTAACAGAGGAGTGTCAACAAGGCCTGCTCGTCCTGCCCGACTGTCCTTCCAGCTGCTTCGATGACCGCGCGCGCGTCCGAAGGTCGGCGGAGTGGCGTGCAGAGAGCGCGGCGCCCCAGATTGTGGACGCAGGGGGGTTTCGCCTCGATGCTTCCAATTGCCGAGTGGTTGGCACGGGCGTCACGCCGACGCAAGATCTGGGACGGCGCAGCCAGATCCTGGGCTTAAGCTACGGCAATGGGAACGGCGCGGACGTCGATCCGACGCTCGGTGTCGTGCTTGGGGCTGGGGTGCATGCGCTGACGCTCTTCAACTGGACGCAGGTGCACGGCGTTCCAGCCGAGGTGGCGGTTTCCTTCCCCTCACCGCTTCCGCTGTGCGGTCAGACGGTGGATCCCCAGCCTGCATGGGGTGCTCGGAGCGGCATCCTGGACAAGAACACCTTGAACGATCCTCGCTCGGAGCTCGTGGACCCCGAGGAACTCTCCCAGGTGCCCCTTGGGGTCACTCACGTGAGGGTGCTGCAGGCTGCGCGGCCGGGAGGGGTTTGGGTCCCTGGGGCCGCAGGGAGCTACATTGCGCAGTAGGCGGAACGCGCAGGCGCGTGCGTAAGTATTTCTTCCAAGAAGGCGAAGTGTGGTGGTGAGGGGGAGGTGGTCGGTCGTAGGCGAGCTCTACTATCCCAGGAAGTAGAGCGCGGCGGTGCCATAGAAGCAAACGAGGGCGAGCCCTTCCTGGGCGGTCCCCTTGCCGTCTCCAACGACTGCCAGCAAGAGCACGGCGCAGAGCAGCAGCAGCCTTGCAGGCCCACTCCCGCAGTCAAAGTCCATGCCTCCGTAGGGGATAGCCAGGAAGACTGCGCACGGGTAGGCGAAGAGGGCCACCTGCACTGCGCTCCCGAGTGAGACCCCCAACGCCAGGTCAGCGCGGTCTTGCACGGCGAAGCGTATGGCCGTCGCGTGCTCGCATGCATTTCCCGCGATGGGCAGCAGGACCGCTCCCACGAACCTCTTCGAGATGCCGGGGCCTCCTACAGCCGTGTCCAGCGCGGCGGAGAGGTTGTCGGAGACCAGACAGGTGATAAGTGCCGTCGCACCGAGGCACCCGAGCGCGACGCAGGCGGCGCGCCCGTCTGCCGCCTCCCCTTCCTCGCTATCTTCTCTGCCCTCTCCCTCAGCAGGAAAGAGTTGCAGGACCACGTCTGCCAGATAGAAGACGAGCAGCAGGCCCGCGGTGCCCCACGCGACGCCGAGCGACGATCCCGAGGCATCTCCGTGCAGCCAAAACGCTGCTGCGGCCAGCAGAAGTCCGCAGCCGTGCAGGGCGGCGTCGGCCGGGTCAAAGGCGAGCAGGGCGGGCCTCCCTTCTCTTCGTCTCGCGAGTGCCGCACACAGCAGCGACGTGCCGAATACGAGCCCGGCGTTCGAGAGGATCGAGCCAATCAGAGAAAGCTTCAGGACCTCGTGCTCACCGCCACGAATGAGAGTGAAACTCATGATGAGCTCGACGAGGTTCCCGAGGCTCGCGCTGACCAGACCGGAGAGCTTGTCGCTCCGAAGTGCCTCCGCTAGGTCATCCGTAAAGTCTCCGATGAGCTGCGAGAGTGGGAGTAGCGCCCCAAAGCACAGCCAGAAGACGATGGGTGTCGCGCTGCGCCAGATCAGCGCCACCGGAATCAACAGCCAGGAGATGCGGAGGGGCCATGGCGTGCGCGCGGTGACGACGCTCGCCGCACCAAGAAGGCGGCGGCCGAGGCCTTCCTCGAGGTCTAGCTGCGGAGTCTGGGTCTGCAGCAGGCCCTCACCACTGGTCGAATCTGCCTTAATTTGGTGACGGTGACTGACGAGGAGGCCCGGGGAAGCGCGCAGGACCAGCAGGCTGTCGCTGTTACTCCGCATGGCAGTGTACTGCACGTCCATCACGCCACGCGAACCCAAAACGAACGGCGGACGACGCACCCGAAAGTTTGAAGCATAAAGGGCTCCTCATGATGATCCCTGGCGCCCGAGGCGCTCTGTGCGCGGTTGCGCTGCTCCTCGCAGCCTTTGTGCTCCTCCTGTGCTGGACATTCTGCAGCAGGCGGCCCGTGTCGTGGGACAATGCCGTGCGCTCTTGCTACGGACAGGCGCAGTTGGCTCCTGGGGCAGAGCCACTTGCCCAGACGACCTACCTGACTGTGCTGACGCCAGAGCAATGCCGCGCTATCATCGACGCGGCGGAGAGGCTGCCGTGGCAGACTGCCCGTCATGCGCACTACCCGACCACGGACATCGCGACGAGCACCGCCCCGGCGATTGAACGCGCCCTCCTCGCCGCGAATGCCCAGATCATCCGGCAAGCTTGCGACGACTTTGGGTTTCGTCAGGGAGAGCTGTGGCTGCGGGATCAGTTCGTCGTCAAGTACTCCCCTGACGCTCAGCGGAGCCTCGATGCCCACAGAGACGCATCGAGCATCTCTTACGTCCTTGCTCTCAACGGGCAGGGGGCCTACGAAGGCGGCGGCACGGCTTTCCTCAGCGGACCAACGGAGACCAGAGTGCCCAGGAGGCTCGAGGCGGGGGAAGCCATCGTGTTCTGTGGCAAAAGGCTGCATGAGGGCCGTGCCGTCACCCGCGGCACACGATACATTGTGACAGGCTTCCTCGACGCGCACGCAGCACCCGAGACCGCGCGTCGGATCGCGGACGCGAATCCCGCATCCCTGCGCAGCATCGTGACTCCTGACCAGTGGGATCTCTCTCCCATGCCTCCCACGCGGCCGTACCTGCGAAGCAACACCTACCGCCTCCTCGGTGCAGAGGCTGCGCAGCGGGGGGACATCTCGGCGATGGCTTCGGCGAATCTAGTCACACGGTGGCCCTACTCCTTACTGACCTCTACCATAGTCGCAGCTACGAAGGTGGCAAGGCGACACGGGACGGCACTAGGCGAGGAGCGCATGCACAAGCTTTTCCATCACTTTCTCACGGAGCCTTCGGAGTGCGCCTCCACCTACTGCCACATGGCATCCTAGTGTGCGCCCTTCACGAGCAGACTCATGGCGAGCGCGGCGGGGCTCGCGCGCGGGGCCAGGCAGTGCACTTCTGGAACTTCCCAGAGTCGGGCTGCGTGTTGGAGACGGCTCTGGGCTTCTGATGCCAGGAAGAAGGAGGGCGCGACGGCGACCTCACAGACCTGACGGTGGAAACCCCAGCGGAGCAGAAGCTCAGGCCCGCCCGCAACGCTCCAAGAGTGGCCGAGCATGTCACATAGCAGCGGCAGGGCCAGTTCGAGAGCTGCGCGCGCCGTGGTGCTCTCGCAGACAACTCCCGCCACGCGCTGCAGATGCGCACCCAGCACGCGGAGCTGGGTGTTGTCGGACATGGCGTCCCAAGGCAATGCCTGGACTGCCGCTTCCAGCTGAGGACCGGCCTCCCGTAACGGCGCGGACCGCAGGGGGGCAGCTGCCGACTCATTGGCGGCGATGAGCCGGAGAGCGGCTCGACTAACACGCGAGCCTTCCAGCATGAGCCTGCACCCCTTCCTGGCCAAGTGCTGGGGAGCATCCGGCCACCGAAGACCCTCGTCGAGCTGTGTCCCCGCGGCCTCGCAAGCTCCCTTCCACTCGCGGAGGAGCATGGTGCCCACCTCGCCGCAGAACCGCGGCTGATCGCGCGCGCCGTCTCTCGTGGCGTCAGCTCGACAGGCCCTGACCAAGCACCGACGCGTGAGTGCGGGTGAGGAGGGATGTCTGACTTCAAGAGCCATGGCGACGCGCAGAGCCCCCGCTTCCTCGAGCTCCGGCAAGGCCACCTCGGCACGCCCGTCCCAGTCGCACGAATGCGCGGCCGACGTACCCAGCATCAGCCCGAGACAGCGTGAGCAGACCGCGTACACCTCGGGTCCGAGCATGGCGCGCAGCGCGGCAGCCCCAAGGGGCAGGCGCTCTTCGGAGTACTCGAACAGGCTGCTCACCGTTGTGATTGCTGCCCGGGTTCCCCAGACGTCGAGCTGGTTCAGCACCTGGATCGACGCCTTCTGGGCCCCATCCGCAGGGAGCCCCTCGAGCGTCGTCCTCACGAATTGGATGCCTTCGCGATAGGCCCTCCAGCGCACGCCCAGGCCCTGGAAGGTGGTGCGCCGACGGACGTCGCAAAACTGCAACAGCGCTTCCACCAGCCGGACTGTCCAGTCCAGCAGCGGCGCCATCTGAGCCGTCTCGTGAGGACGAGTTTCCGGCTCGATCTCTCGAAGCTTCCATGTCGCGACTGGCCCTGGGGTGACAGACGCCCAATCGCGGTGGAAGACGAGCCGCGGCCCGGGGCGTTCCTTAGACGAGAGAATCTCTGCTAGACCGAGGCCTTCCGTGGAGGGCGCGCAGCCGACAACCAGACACCGCGTGCGAAGACTCGCAAGGCGCACGCGGGCGGCTCGCGGCCAGGAGGAGAGCTCTTCTGCAACGACGCAGTCGAACAGCGCCACGACGCTCTTCGACTGCAGGAGCTGCCTGAGCGTCCACATCCGCGCCGTCGCCCCCACGTGGCACGGCGCCCTGATGCGCTCCACGTCGCGCGGCCCGCAGAGCCGCATCGCGGGCCAGCCTCGGCTTCGCCACTGGTGAAGGCGATCCGCCTTTAGACCGCAGGGGACGATAACATCCAGCACCATGGGGGCCTGAGTTCCCCACTGCGCGACGATGGCGTCGGGGAGGGCGTATCGTTCTCCACGGTGGGGCACGATCAGACGCGCGGATGAGGAAGCGGCCACGCGCCTCGGCAGGGGCTGCAAGGCCACCTCACGTGCAGCCTGCTGGGCTTCCAGGAGGGTCGGCTCGACGGCCCACTCCGCAGCGCGCGTCTCTACATAGGCGATGAACTCTTCCTTCCTCAGGGTTTTGCGCGGCGCGCTTGGTGAGGGATGCCGCGCCCGCTTCACGCCACGCTGCTGACTTCCGCCGCTACCCAGCTCGCGGAGGGCCGCCGCGAGGGCATGCACGAGCCCCTCCTGCTGTGCGGCCGAGGGCCTGGAGGCGGACGCACCTCCCAGGTGATCTGGCGGAGGGGCATCGCAGGGGAACGCCGCTCTGCGGCGGGCGCGCTCACAAACTCCAAGGAGCTCGTCCCTGTTCCTACGCTTCCACTTCTGGGCACGGCAAAGCCTACTGAACCTTTCCATGGGCCTCCGCCCCTAACGCGGAGGTCGCTGCGTCCGAGCGGGACATGTCGGGCGCGACATCAGGAATGAGGCCTGAGCCAGGAGCTCGAAGCACCTTGCGAGGCTTTCTGGTCTCGCCCTCCCCATCGCGCACAGGCGCTGCATTCTCGGGGCTGCGCTTCCCGAGGCGGCTCGCACACTGCCGGCATCTTCGGCGGCACCGTGCGACTTTCAGTTCCGCCAACACGCGCAGATAGGCGAGAGTCGTCTTGAGGGATTCTCTCATGTTCCAGGGGACAACCTTCGCCTAGGCAGGTACCGTAGCCACGTCTCGCGCCAGGAGCCTTTGCCTATTGTTGGCCCAGTCTTCAGGGCATCTGGACGAGGCACTCGGACCGCTCAGCCCCTGCGGCGAGGCCTCTTCCTGCCTGCCGTCTCCTCTTCGCGTCGCACCGGGCCAGGTGCTCCGCGCGCGTCTGCGTCCCTGGCCTTCCCCTTGCCCTTGCCTTTCTTCCTCCGGGACTGACCGCTGCCGAGAGGCGGATGCGGATGCGGCCTCTCAGCCTGCGAGCGCAGCGCAGCGCGTGCCTCGCTCTCGACAATGGCCACGGCTCTCTCCGCGCCCTGCGTTCGCTCCACCATGCTCCAAAGGCGCTGCAGCACCGCGACGAGGTCCTGGCGAAAGGCTTCCTCGCGCCCCGAGAGGCACGCCATGTCTCCACGGGACGTGCGGGCCTAGCGACCGCAGCTGCGGCAGTCTTGCCCTGACAGGCGAGCGGGCACCGTCTTTGAGCCTCCAGAGCAGCAACTGACGAGCCTCGCATGGGCGACAGTTCGCTTTGACGTGCGCCGACCGGTTTGCTACATTGTTCACTGCGTGAGAAAATGGCTGCGACGACGCCAGAGCAGGAGGAAAGACGCACTCGCGCAGTCTTATTTAACGTCCGCGGGGCGGCAGGCGAGAGCGCTGGCGGCGCAGGTGCGACAAGATTGCGCACAGGCCAAACTGTTCGACAGCTCCAAGTGGTCGTTCCACACTGACCTGTTACCCTTGTCGCAGGCTCCCTTTCACATTTCTGTAGAATGGAGGCGCCCAGAGAACGGGCTAGGCGCGAAGCGGTGAATCAGTACAGCATATGCAGGGCACGGCATCTAGGGGCCGCCGCAAATCCAGCCGTCGGAGCCATGGCGGAAAGGCTCCTGGAGCAGGGCGGCGCGCTGGGGTGGAGATACAAAGCCACCGCAGGTGACCTGGAGGACGTGGAGCGAAGCAAGCTAACACGGGTCCACTTTCAGGAGAGCTCTCCGAGGGATGCCGCTGCTTCCCGAGGCGCATTTGCGGGGGACCTTGTGGGCGGGCGACGCGGTTTCTAATCTTACGTGACTGCGTGTGGGAGAGATGGCAACTGGACCATTTCGCTGGTCGTGATAATCGTCGACGCCTCGGCCCGCCCGTCCGACCTACCACCCCCGCGGAAGACGGGCGGCTCTGGCCTTAATCAGGGCGGCAACATTGAACGGGAATGCGATTTTGGATGGCACAACTGAGCAGCGTGATCGTCCAAATCAGTTTGCGAAGCTCTGCACGACTCCTTTTGGACGTGGGGTGGAGCACACCCGCACAAGTCGGCAGCTGCTGAAGCGCCTTGGCGCGAGACTATTTTCACTTTCCGACTAGCACCCCCACGGCTGAGTGCGCAGCTGCCCTCCGACAAAGCCCATGACGGCGGCCATCTCTTGGTCGTGGGCGGCGACCATGCGCGCACGCTCGTGCTGGATGACCTGGCGGAAGAGAGCCGCCAAGTGGTCGCTGTGACACTCGACAGCCCGAGGCACGACGATCCTCTCTGCGTGGAGCCGTGCGACCTCCACCCCCTTCCTGAAGCCCGCGAGGTAGGAGCCGCTTGGCGCACTCTGGCCCGGCCCGCTCTGCTCGGTCGCGGCGGAGCCGCGGGGCGGCGCGGGGTGGGGCGAGGGCTGCTGCGGGCAGGTCCGCTTCGCAGCAGAGACCTCGCTGTCCTCTCCCTCCGAGGTGCGTTTGGAAGTGGGGCGTCGGGCTTCTGCGGCGAGTAGTAGCTCTTGGGCGGCCGAAGCGCAGGGGGCGGCAAGTCGCTCCTCCTCGAACGCGGCGGCGAAAGCCGCGGCAGAGGAGGCGCGGCACTGGCGCTTGACCTCCCGGAACATGGCTTCATCGCACTCGTCCAGGTCGGCGCGCGTCCGTTTCATTGCATACATCGCTGCCTACAACGAGAAACAGGCGGCGGAGTCTCTACACCTTGCCACTGAGCCAAACCCGCATAGCCACACAACCAGAAGTCAGATGTGGGCCCAGGCCGCGACGGCGACACCAGCGCAGTGGGATGAGGCGTTGGGCCACGAGGAGCAGCACGACGCGGGAGTGATCGCAGCGACAGGGAACGTGCTCTGCGCAGTCCGCAAATTCCACGAGATTTTTGTGGGAGGAGATGAGACGTCCTGTCTCGTGCAGGTCCTTGCGGCGACAGCCGAAGAAGGCGGGAGCAGTGGAGAGACGGACGTGATCGCGAGTGTGCTCATCCCCGCAGAGGAGGTAGCCATAGTCTACACGGCTCGCGGGCTGGACGCATCTCGGCTGGTGTGCTCCTTTTGGTCCTGGAGCCCAGGCTCGCCTGCCCTTCTCCAGCACGCTGGGACCTACCATCGCCTGATGTGCATGATTCCGGAGGCCCCCTGGACACAGGGCGTCCTCTGCCCCACCCATGTACGCGCGCTTCAGACGAGCAGCGGCTCGGCCGCGGCCGAAACGCTTCACATCTATGTGCCCGGGGAGGAAGTGGCGCCGGGGCGCACGGAGGAGGAAAAGCGGGCGGCGGTCTCGCGCCCACGCGGGCCGTCCGCCCTGGCAGACAGCGCCGATACACGCAGCACCCCTCAGGCGTAGGTGCTCCCTACGCTCAGGAGGGCGTTCCTCTGGGCGGTGGCCACCTGGCAGACCTCCAGACTCGCGTAGCATGGCTTTTTCTGCCCCAGTTCCCAACGCCGCGTGGCGCGGCAGTCCCCCTGCTGGAAGCAGACGGCGTCCGGGCGCATTTCCTCGAGGAGCACTCCCGTACACCCGAGCTCGCACTTGGCCTCGGCTGCCCCCAGCATTTCCGCACCCAGCACTGGCTGGCAACCCGCGGTGCCCTTGGTCACGACCTTGAGCTCGCAGCCCCTGTTCCTCCCCTGACAGCAGAAATGCGCTGCCTGGGAGGAGTCGCTCGTCGTCGGCGTCCCCTGGAGGACCGTCAACGCCTCCTCGAGGGTGGTGGGCGGGCGGTCGGGAGCAGTCAGTACTGCCTGCGGGAAGCGCCAGGCCAGGTCGTTGCCCACCGACCACGAACTCACTGGGTTCTGGGTGTCCACGAAGCCCAGGGGATCGCCCTGTTGCAGCCAGTCGAGAGCGCCCACCACGGGGGCGTCTCGGGCAGCGAGGGCCACTCGTTGTGCGGCCGAGAGCTGCGTGGTGGAGAGCAGGCGATCTCCCGGGCCCGGCGTGCGGGCGATCAGCGCGCTTCCGTCGCCGAGCAGACGGGCCTGTGCGCTGAAGGGCGACCCCCAGGCCTGGTCGACGGCCAGCTCGGAGTTTGCCCAGCCGGTGTCGGCCAGCGACGTCGCGACCTGCTGGCCTAAGAGCTCGTACCGCTGCTGCTGCGCCAAAGCGTCGATGCGATCGGCGGTTGCTGACCCGCCGCACCCTCCCACTGCGTCCTGGGTGGTGAGCGCGGGCGGTGCATCCGCGAGGGCATAGGCCTCTTCGCCTTTGTTCCCGGTCTGGCCCAGCCCTCCCCAAGCGGCTCCGCCGGGACGGGCGACGCAGATGAAGGAGTCTTCCGTGGGTGCGTAGCAGTCGAGGCCCGCGAGTGAGTCCTTCCCCGCGGCGGCAGGTGCGCGCGGGGCCTGCCCCTTGCTAGGGACGAGGCGCCAGGCATGCTCCAGATCGCACTTCGAGGCCCTACACTCGCTCGCGGACTCATAGTACGGGGGGCCTTTATGACCCTTCGCATGCGCCAGGAGATCCGCACGCGTCGAGAAAGGCACCTGGTAGCAGTCGGCGGAGACGCCGTCCCTTGTCCCACATACGTGCGTCGCTGAGAGACAGCCTACTCCCTCTCCGCCACAGGCCTTCTCGATTAGCTTCTGAATGTCCGAGTAGCGACACTGCCCAGTGAAGGGCTGCGTGTCTCCCTTGAAGGCGTCGCAGAGCATGCGCGCCTCCGTGGGGAGGCTGTCTGCGTGCTCCAGGAGCCCTAGTTGTAGATGCTCGCAGATACGCCACATGTCCCGCCCAGGCGGGAAGGCGTTCAGGCCAGGGCACCCCAGGTCGGCGCAGAAGGAGGCTCCGTGAATGCGGGCCTCGACACCTCCCTTGCTGCAAGGCGACAGGGGACCTCCCTTACTCATAGCCTTTTGAAACCCAAGCGCATCTGGGGTCACGCTATCCGCTGGCTCGACTCAGGGGGGCTTACTGCTCACTGCCGCAGAGCGCGCAGAGCACGGAGGTGCCCCCGTCGGGTAGGCGTCGCGTAACCCACGTATCTGGCCCTGGACGTAGACACCGGAAGCACACCACGACGTGATCGTCGGCAGCAGAGAAGCTCCCCGGGCACCGCCAGCCACGCCGACGCCAGGATTCGCGACAGGAGCCGCAGGTGCAGGGACACCCGCAGTACCAGCCCCGACGAACCCAAGACGCCTCACACGCGCATGCCATTGTCCCGCGTCACGGGAAGGGCTCGTGCAACTGAGCGCAAAAGAAAGTCGACATGACTGATGTGGAAACGACGGTCGAGTTTCGCCTGCTCAAAGAGGCGTGCGCCTACGCCGCTTCCAAGATAGGGGATGCGCGCGTGCACGACATCCTCGAGCGTCATCGTGTGACAGAGGAGGCGATTGGCTATGTGACGTCGCGCACTGCGACTTTCGCCATATGCACGACGGCCGTGGGAGACGCCTATGTTCCAGTAGACGTTTGCTCGTGCTTCGGTGACTCCATGCTTTCTGGGGAGGGCACGTCTTGGATTCTCCATCTCATGCCGTCGCAGCGGCGAAAGACCTCCTGGCGGGCCGTGGCTGCCACAGCCAACAGCGAGGGGTGGAAGTGCGTCCAGCCCGCCCGACGAGCGCTAGGCCAGCGACGCTACCCCAGCAAGCAGGAAGGCAGCCCCTCGGGGAGGCCCGAGTGGCGCAAAGGCACCGGCAAGGGCGCCGCCAAATCCTCCAGGGAAAGCCGTGCCATGAGGAAAGCAGAGTGAAGATCACGATGAAGAGCGCGTGCGCCGCTCTTCTTCCACTTTCGGGAGGATACCTATCTTCGCGGCTTCGTGTATGCGGCCCTCACCGCAGCCGTCACGACTGCGGTGGTCCTTGAGTACCGCATTATCAACCCCTTTGACACCTACGTGAGTGAGGAGAGCGTGAGCGCCCTGTCGCGAAAACCGCGTTTGGGCGCTGTACTGCAGACGTGCGCAGTGGCCTTTGTCGCCACGATGTTCTCGTTGGTCACACTTCACATCTTCTTTGCCCTCGGGGACTCCATGGTCGTCGTCTCGTGACCGCCTAAGCCTTTGGGGGGAGCAGGAGGCGCCATCCCGCAAGGAAGGCCGTCAGGGCTTCTTGCGCCAGGCCAGGCGACCAGGCGAGTTTGGCCTCGTGGTAGGCGTCCGAGGTCGCACCCAGTTCAGGGTGGCATTGCACAAGGAGCAACGTGCGGACCTGCACATCGTACTTCCGAGCGAGGAAGTCCGCGTAGAGGTGCTGCTGGACGCGATAGTGGTTATAGGAGCAGTTGAACATGTCGCGGCAGGGGCCAGGGTGGTCCGGCGCGTGCTCACACGACACCCTCCCCTTCTCTCCGCGCGCCTGCACGCTCTGCGTGCGGAGGTCGTCCGTCAAGAGGTCCCGGGCCCGCTTCCAGTCGGCCATGACCACTCTCCGGTCGGCGTCTTCGTCGAACCACAGGGAGTCTACCTGCCCGGCCACTCCAGCATCCTCGTCGAAAATGCTCCACTCCGTACGATACGGCGAAAAGGACGGCTTTGAACGGAGCCACGCCTCGAACCGCAGGTACTCGGGGCTCGGGCCCGCCGCGGTCAAAGCCTCCCGAAAGTAGCGCTGCGTCGCGGGGTGCTCCCAGAGCTCTGCTGCCACGTGCGGAGCGACGTGGAGCATCGCCTTCCTCAGGGTGGCGGCAGCAGTGGCACGCTCCGCGAGCGCAGGGCGAGCGAAAACATCACGCAAGGGCACGTGTGATAGACCTTCCTCCAGCTGCCAGGCGCCGAGCTCCTGCAGATAGAGTTCTGCCTGCTTGTGGAAGAGCGTGCCCTTGAAGGACTCCAGCGCTCCATTCCAGCCCCAGATCTCCGTCAGGGCGGCCGCGTCGCAGCCGGCACACATGGGGAGGAAGTAACACGATCTGCCCTTGGGCTTCCTGGCTCCGGAGGAAAGAAGGCGTTCCAGGCCAGCCTTGATCGTGGCCGTCGTCCACTCCGGGGGCGACCAGTTCGCGAGCGCGTAGAAGCGGTTCGCGGCTGAGCTTGCGGTCGCGACTTCCTCCCAGAAGGGCTGCTGCCGAGGATCAAGACGCTTATGCATGCAAAGGTACATGTACAGCCAGTAGATGGACGCCTCGAGACTCCGCACCCCCTCGGTCTCCGCCTTCTGGAACATGAGCGCCGCCGTGGACGGGTCAAAGTCCTCGAAGAAGACCTTCCAAACGCTGCTCACACTACACCCGTACGCTTCTCCGCGCACGTAGTATGTGTGGCTGAGCTCTTCCATGTAGCATTCCGGGTCGCGTGCGTGGGGATAAAGCTGTTGGAGCGTGTCCCGGGGCGGGTTTGTAGACGCCCAGACTTTCCAAACGTCGTGCGCGAGAGACTCCTCGTCTGCTCCCGATCCCAGCCGCGGACGCGACTCGCTGCCCTCCCCTTCGAGGGCAAAGCCCGCCTCCTCGAGCATGCGCTTCCGCGGAGGCAACGTGAGGACTTCTTCAGCTGCTTCCGCTGCCCCACAGGCCGCCATCTAGGATTAAACGTGCAGAACGTCGACGCTCTCCGCTCCCTCTCGAGCAGACGCTGCTAGGGCTCACGTTCCGTGCCTTTGCGGTCCAGGTGCGCCCACATCTCCATGATGGCCTTCATGGAGGATCGCGCGCCGAGAAGGCGTTCGCTGCGTGCCCGAAAGATCGCGAGTCTTCGCAGTTCAGCTCTCCACGTGCCAAGAGGCCAAGATTGGGCGACGGGGCGGCACCCAGCGGTTTCCCAGAAATCCTCTGCCTCAGCTACATAGGCGTAGGCGAGCTCCCTCCAGTGATGCAGTGATGTTCCGAGAGCGGCGAGCTCTCGCGGTCCGTGCAGGAGAAGGCGTAGATGCTCGCGAGGTCGCAGAAACAGGGCGCAGTCAAGATCGCTATCGTCGCTGCCGAGGACGCCGAAGACCCCGACGTGCGCCGAATTTACACCAGACCCCGCACGCGAAGGTCGTGTTCCGTTCCTTTTGAGGGGAGGGTGGTCGGTGCAGTACGCCCGCAGGCCGCGGGCCCTCACGATTTCGGTCTCTCAATTTCGAAGGCGATGCGTCACGCTCCCTCTCGGCGCGCCCTCCGCGGCGACGTCGCGACTAGTCCGCCCACAAGTACTAACGGCTCGCCTGAAAATTGGAATGCCCTTGTTGCAGCCTGGCCGACTTTCAGACGAGCTGTAAAGATGCGTGTTGGGGGCGCCTGCCCTTCTGCGGCGCTCGAGCTCCCCAGCAGACGTGTGGCTTGCCTCACGGCTGCAGCGGCGGCCACTGTCCTCTTGTGTCTCAGTCTCTGCGCGCTCTGGGCCTGGGTGCGCGTCGGCGCGGCTCCCGAGGCGGACCTCGCCGACGGCTTCTTGTGGGCCTTCCTGGAGGGATCCCGCTCTCGGCCGAAGGCGCACTCCAAAGAGAACGAGCGCAAACTAGACTTCGTCCGGGCCGCCGTGCGGGAGCTGAAGCTCCGCAGCATCCTGCAGTTGGAGTGTGGGGAACTGCAATGGATGAGATCTGCACTGCAGGATCAGAGCCTCGGCATTCAGCACTTCGTTGGAGTCGATGAGTGCGCGGTCGTCACTGCGGCGAACGAGCAGACGTACGGCGGCCTCCATGGCGCGGAGTTTCTGCGAGGGGACGCATCGGCCCTGGAGGGGCGGGCTGTCGACGCCGTCGTGGCCTTCGACCACTTTGAGGGGTCACTTCAAGCAGATCCTCGCCGCGTGTTGACGTCTCTGCGAAGGAGCAAAGCGAGGTTTCTCCTGGTGGAGAGTGCACGCGCGGGACGCGACGGGCAGGAAGTCCTCGAGGACTACCCGCGGGGAAAGAACTGGGACGTGCGTCGTCTTCCTCGTGATTTATCCGTCGGCACACGGAGTCTCTGGGCGTGGCTCGGCTGGCTCTCCTCCTCCGCAGGTTCTTACCACCGGGACTTTGTGGTTTACCTACTCGAGCCCGATGCCCAGCGGTCTTCGACCTCGGAGGAAGGCCCTTCATAGAAAAGCGAAATGTCCGCAGCGCAAGTCGGGCAGCCTTGTTGGGGGGGCATGCCCTCTGCCCATGCAGGGGCTGCGGTGTTCGTTGTCAGCTCGTTTCTCTTAATCGCGCTTGGCATCAACCTTGGCCTCGATCTTGGTGTCGTCAGCGAGCGAACGGCCTGCGGCGGGGAGGGCACCACGCGCGCAGGCCTCGCAGCACTCCTCACCACCGCTTCTTTTGTATTCTGTGCGTGGCTCCTCTACAAGCGTGCCGCAGACTGTGCGGTGTGGAAGGGGGCCACACTCTCCTTCGGTGTCTTGGCGGCGTCGGCTCTGGTCAGCGCGGCCATCGCGGGGCCCAGCCCCGTGTGCGCCCTCAAAGAGGGGACTCCGCCGAGCAGACCCGCCGTCCCATCGGCCCCGCATGTTGCGTGAAGAAAAGCATGACCCCGAGCATTGTGCCTGCAGTGTTCGTACTGACGGCCATAGCGCTCCTTCTGTGGACCGTCTGCCACCCACGCGCGTGGCACGAAGACGGCGACGATCGTGCCGACCGTGGAGGTGACGTTGCGCGTGTTCTCTGGGTGTACACACCCTGCCAGGAGCTGGACGTGCAGGCCCTCGAGCAGGTCTTGCGCCGCGGGGGACAGCCACCCGACGATGTTATGGTTATAGCAATGCCACGCGCGCGTGGCGCGGCGCGTCTCTTGAATATCCTTCCGGAGGACCGCTATGTCGAAACGAAACCGCCTCCTGCACGAATGGTCTGCGCCTACAACCCAAGGGAGCGCAAGCCGCTTACGGGGCCGGAGCCCTTGCTCTCCGCCCCTGACCAGTCTCGATTGGTAGCCTTGCGGGTCCTTCCCCATGCTCTGGAAGCCGCTGAGCGCGGAGGATACACCCACATTGCGCACCTGCCCTGCGATCAAGACTTCCGCTCTGCTGCGCGACACTCCTTTTCCGCCGACGTGGCGCTGCTTTTGCCCGAGGCGGTCGGCCAGTGGCGGCATCTTGCACCTGTGGGGTTCCGCAGCGACATCCTTGCCTCCGCCGTCGAAGCACTGGCTGACATGCTCCATCGTGGCGCTCTCGAGGATCGTCTGGAAGCGCTGGCCGCAGTCTCCACTGTTGTGCGCATCCCCGCACAGACTGGGCGGAAGGCGGCCCCAAGGCACGCACGGACGTCGAGCGGGAAGTCTCTGCTGACTTGAACTCATGCCGAAGCGTGTGCGTGGGGTTACTGCAGGTGCACCCTCGCTGCAAGCGGCCGTGGCTGCAGCGCAGGGCGGCGAAAGCGTGCAAACGGCCGTTCCCCTCGGCCTGCCGGCGCAGGCCGAGCCTCCGCGCGTAGCTCCCCAAGACAGCTCGCCACACTCATGAAGTCCATGCGCGAGGTATCCAAACGTGGCGCGCACACGCGAGCTGCCTCGCGGACGTGAGGCCAGTGAGGAGCTTGGGGACATGCTGCGCGAGGCGCTCTCCGCGTATGAGAAGCCCTTTTAGCGCGCGGCGTGGGCATAGCATGCAGCTTGCGTCGCGCAGGCGTGAGCAATCCTCAGCTGGAAGCTCCGCGACGCCGGCGTGTCGTTAGCCTCTGCGGTCGAAAAAGTCATGGTAAGGTGACGTCCCCCTCCCCGAGCAGCGGAGGCGGGGGCGTCGAAGATCTCGGAGAAACGACCCCAGCCCACGAGCAGGTCGCCGTCGCTCATCTCGCCCTCCCAGACGGGAGGACGCGCGGCCCCTCCTTCCATCGCTCGCTCGAGGACGCTGACTGTCCGCGGTGCCCCCCACGTGAGGGTCGCGAGGGGAGGCGGAGGGACATTCCATGCGCCGCCCCCTACTTGGAAGTGGGAACGTGTGGCGTGCGCCTCGTCGCGAAAAGCAACTTGGCAGGTGTCGAAATCGCATCCCACGAAGGCACCCACCCGCGAGGAAAGGTCCGCAAGAGCTCGGGAGGGGGTGTTGTACTGAAAGCGTTGTCCCCAGAGGTCCTGGAAGCCTTCCACCGATGACGGCAGCCACCGGTGATGGAGAGTAAGCTAGACTCCGTTCCCCAGCCCGAAGAACCGCCGGGGTTGTCGGCCATCATGTGGGAGCACGGGGACGAAGAGCCTGCGGGCAAAGCATCTCGCAAGCGTCTGCGCGCGCATCGTTGCAGTAGCTTGGTTTGGCGCCAGCTTTTCTTCCAGCCAGGCCTAGACAGAACGGGATTGAACGCTAGCACGGCCCGGGCGCGCGCCCCCCGCGGCCCACGCCTCAGCGCCGCTCCATAACAGAGCGAGCACGCCCACGCACCCTGTCGTCAGCTCCGGAAGAGGAGACAGGAGTACCACGCACCCCCTTCCAAGGCGACACGCGACAGCCGCCGCCTTGCCGGGCTGGCGTGCGAGTGCCTTTCGTAGGCGCGCGGGATGAGGGCGCGCCACCTGAAGTCGCGACCCAAAGGTGGCGAGTGCGCGCACGTTTCGGGATTCCCGGCAGTGGAAGAGAGGTCCGTTCTCGTAGTAGATCTGCCTGGCTGGCGTTCACTCCCCGAAGTGGACGCTGGACGACTCTGTGCCGCAGGTTGCCCGCGCCGCAGGTCTCGGAGACTTGCGGACACGCAGAGACGAAGACATCCCGCTCTCTCGCCAGTGAAGACGATTGCCCTTTTCTTCCCCTTTTTCACTCTGCGGTGGTGCATTGCGCTCCCTGGCAGGGAGGAGGCCGCTCCCTTCGTCTCACGTTTTCGACGAATAGCCTGTTCGGAAAGGCGCACTCGCCTTAAACAACAGAGATGCAGATCTTCGTCAAAACTTTGACAGGCAAGACGATCACGCTGGATGTGGAAGGTTTGGACACGATCGACAACATCAAGGCTAAAATTCAAGACAAAGAGGGCATACCTCCTGACCAGCAGAGGCTCATTTTCGCGGGGAAGCAGTTGGAAGATGGGCGCACCTTGTCGGACTACAACATTCAGAAAGAGAGTACGCTTCACCTCGTTCTGCGCCTTCGCGGGGGACTTCGCGAAATGTAGGCGCGAGAAGGTGTTTTCCGTGCGCGGGCCGCGCACCGGTCAGCTGCCCACGTCCGTCGCTGTACGCACTCACGCCAAGCGACGCGCCGCGAGCACGCCGCTCGTGTGAAGGAGCTCCTGTTCGCCGTGTTGAACTTCCTTCCTGCCCAGCACCACCCGGAACCCGCTCGGTGCGTGGTCGATTCCCCCGGAAACTTCGAGCTCGTAAAAGTCGCCGGAGGCTGCATCGATCAGTTCTGCAAGCTCCGTGAGACTGCCTACTGGCGTGAAAGCGCCATCCCCACAGCCTCGGAATGTTTCGACCCGCGCGTGCCGAAGGTTGCCGTAGTGCCTGTTGCAGTCAGCTGGGAGAATCTCAGAGATCACGACGGGAGCCGGGGACTGCGCATCACCGCTGACGAAGTGGCTGGCGAGTCCATGACAGCGCTCCCTTTTCCAGTTGCTCCCGAAAGCCGCATGCATGAACTGGCGGCTCAGCTGGACGCACACAATGCCCCCCAGGATGACATAGTCCCTGAGGTGAGGCCCCTCCTTCTCCGACAGGACTGCATGGCGCGGACGGCAAAGCTCCAGCGCGACTTCGAGCGCCTCGCCCTCACGCAACACACGCGCACAGGCCCAGTCGCCAATGAACATGTTCCGGCAGGCGAAAGGGAATGGCACGCGGTCCCCCTCGGCTTCCTCGAGCACGATCCGCCCATCTCTCCCGACTGGCGTGCCCTCGAGCTCCAATAGCACGTCTCCCGGACGGATGGTGCTTCGGGAGTCCTGCGCGAGGCTCAGGACGAGAACGCCCCCCATGTCCTCGGTGAGTCCAAGACTGCGGCGAAGCGCATCATTCTCCAGATTCTGGGCCGCGAAGCACCCGTGCCCAAATGAATGCACCTGTGCAATTTCCTCTCCAGTGGGAGCGCTCTTCCTCCGCCATGCCTCCAAGAATTTTGCCACCACGTCTCCCGGAATGATGTAGCCTATGTTCTCTGTGTCTCCATCTTTGAGGGACTCATAGGCGACGCCGACGCAGCGGCCTTCGGGGGATATCGCAGGGCCGCCCGAGTTGCCGGGGTTGATCGCCGCATCGATCTGGATGACAAGCCGGTTGCACCACGGGTCCTGGTGGTCTTCACAGTCCATGCGGCTCACGACGCCCTTCGTCACGCAAAGGTTCTCGCCGCCCATCGGGTACCCCACGCACATGACCTCACTGAAGAGGGCCGGCAGCTCTGTGGTGATTTGCAGCTCTTCCAGGAGGAACGCTTCGTCGTTCCAGAAGCTGTCGTCGGCCACGGTAACCAGGGCGAGATCACAGTCCGTACCCCGCCCCAGGAGACGGGCCTTGAATGTCCGATCATCGCCGCGCCGCCGCACCTCCAGAGAGACGGCGTGCGAAACGCAGTGGCGGTTCGTCAGCAGTAAGCGCTCTTCCCTGGAGATGACAAAGGCCGTCGAGAAGGAGGAGCTGGGTTCCTTGAAACGCCACGGCCGCGTGTAGTCTGGCTTGCAGGATCGGTTGTAGAGCTTCACGACACCTCGCGAGGGCGTGGCGTAAGCCCCGCCCACTGTCTCATTGGAGGAGCTCTCGGAGTCGCAAAACTCCGACCTCCGCTTTTTTCGCGCGAAGTTGCCGCTTGGGGACATGGCCATGGGTTGCCGTGCTTCACACAGTCTCGAGCCAGAGTCTGCAGGGACCGCGGTATGAGTGTGGCCCATGCGCTGCCCATGTGCTCTGCATTCGTAGTCGATGCGCTACTGTTCGGCAAGGCTTCAATTTTGAGGCTCGCAGTTCTCAACGCGCGTCTTTTTGAGTTAGCTTCCGCCCTCCGAAGCGGGCAGTCTCTATCAGTCCCGCGAAGAGGGCTGCGCCAGCATCGACTACAGCGCGGAGCGGCGTGTCAGCTGCAGAAGCTCGCCAACCGCCTTCTTCAGGCGGCCCGGGGCGGAGGACGTGCCACCCTTCAGCTTCTCCAGCGAGGCCCTCGTCTTCGCCCAGAGTTGCATCCCCATCGTCCGGCGTGCCCCCGTGTCGCTCACCACAGGAGCGCTCGGGTGTGGGGCCCGTCTCTGTCCCACGCGTCTTCGCCCCACGCGTCTCCGTCCCACGCGTCTTCGTCCCACGCGTCTTCGTCCCACGCGTCTTCGTCCCACGCGTCTTCGTCCCACGCGTTTGGACGACAAGGAAGGCTGAGAAGCCCGCTTCCGATGCGTGGTCGGGGCTGAGGTGGGCGTCGCCGCGCCACGGGCGGGTGCAGAGGAGACGTGCCCAGGAACCGTCGGCGAGAAAGAACCCCAGCGGACACCCCGCGAGCACAGCCAGGAGGGCACACGCGAGCATACCATCCGGGCGCATCCAGCAGGCGAGGGAAAACCCCAGGCCGAGCAGGCTAGTCGTGGCACTGCAAGTGAAGTGAGGGTCGCAGCGAAAGCGGTAGAGTGCGCCGAGGACAAGCGCACAGGATGAGGCGAGCAGGCCAACAGCGGTCATGGCTCCGGGAGAGACTCGAGCCCTCAGCATTCGAACCTCACGCCTAGCGACTGGCCGAGTGCATCTGCAGAAGATTTGCGACGGGATGCTCCGAACATGCGAGTCATAGGCCGACTCCTGCGAGCGCATCGTCCTCCGCCCCTGCTGCATGGCAGAGGAAGGCGTGACGGAGAGAACGCCTGGCGCGCGAGCCGAGAGACTGCCTCCGCCGGAAAGGAGAGCACATCATTCACGCGACCTTTTCTGCCGACGCCCCCAGACGGAGAGGAGCTGCGCGAACCGCTGCGCCGTGGCGAGGAGCGCCGCACACCTTTGGCACGCCAGATGAAGAGGAGACGTCTGTGCCCCAGGGCGCCTACCTCGGCATCGACGGCAAACCCCCTACTTTCCAGACTTTGTATGAGCAGCGACGAGACCTTATCATGCAGTATCTTTCCGAGGACGAGGGTCTCACTGGGAACGAGCAGCTTGGCATATCGCGCTCCGAGAGAAGCTAAGGCGGCTACCACCTCGTGCTCGTCCTTGAACTCATTCGGCACCCTGTACCACTCTCCGCCGCAGTCGAGCACGAGGACGGCATCGAATTCCTTGGCGTGCTCACGCACAAAAGTCTTCGAGAAGACGTCGGCCACGAAGGTTGGTCTCCATCGTCTGTCTGCGTCCACAGTTAGGATCCTGGTGTCACGGGTACGCCCAGGGCGTCTTTGGGCACGCTGCCGTGGATGTAGCTCGTCATTGGCTGCGTCGGGTAGCCGTCGCCGTGACAAGCGACGAGCACGGTTACCGCCATTTACGTACAGACAGAACGGACACACGACGCCGCGGAAGGTCCTTTTCGGCAGACTCACCTGGCGACCCAGCCGCCCGGAGCACATCACAGGCGAGAACAGAGCGACGCCGCCAGCGGCCTTGGTGCGAACCTGGAAGAGCTGGCCGCAGCGCAAACTTGGCGGCAGGAACGGAGGTAGCGGCTGCTATTTTCATTTGGACGTGCAGCAAATACATCCGATTTTCCCATACGTTTAAAATGGCATCTGCGGCAGGCCGCCCAGCTCGCCAATCAACAGCCGCTCTGCCACCAGATGTCACTCTGCAACCACGTACAGTCAATATCCCTAATATTGTCGTCCCAGGGAAATATGCAAAACTGAAAGTCTCTGATTGGAGAATCCCAAGCAGTCTCCGGCGCCGGCCAGCTGGAGAGGACGTCGCTGTTAAGGCAAATCCCGCTAGAGTCCGCTTTCTTGATACTGCCCATTTCCTGGATTCAGAAGGAAGATGCGGGCCAAACTTTGGCCCTCCTCACATTGTGGATCACCCTTATGATTACGGGCCTCGGAGCCCCAAGAGAGAAACAATCAGCAAGATTGACGTATCTACAGATCAAGGCCTCAAGTGGATTGAAGCAAAGCCGCTCAGTACTGTGCATGCCAAAACTGCAGAAACATTGAAGACATTATGGTGTGAGCGAAATGTGTCCCTGGACCGAAATTGTTGCGGCTTGCTTGCCGCGGAGAAGATAATCGATCGGGCCCCGAAGCTGTTCCCGCAGGAAAACAAGCGCGTAGTTGTAGCGCCCCTGGGACTTCCTCTCAACCAATATTTCAAAAAAGTGATAGAATCCAAGAGCCTTCTCTCGCCAATCGAGACCTGGATGGCGGAGAACTCCCTTCACCGCCAGCGATGTCACATTGACTTGCGGGAAGACAGAATCTGCTTGACGATGGCACGATTATGTCTGGATTTGCTTCGATACGTGGAATGTTGCCACTACAGCGGCTACTGCAATCTAGATTTGAGCCCAGATAATGTGATGATTGTTTGTCGACGACCCGAGTGCTTCAGTGCTTGCTACCGATTGATGCTGATGTCCTTAGATTTTGATACAGCTCGCAAACTCACGTATGACACCGTACTACCTTATGCACCCGCGCAACTCACACAGCAAGAACAGATCATTATGTCCCGTTCGAAAAGCTTAACCAATCTGGCTGAGATGCCAATCGGAAAAGAAGGGTGGTTCTCGGGCCGCGCGCAAGGCGTAGGATTTATTGGACGGAAGATAGAGGAGCTTAATAACAGTTTGAAGACCATGCGTGGGGGATTCCTCGCAACAATGAAGCGCCATTACGAGCGATTGGAAAATGCGTACTACGATCCAGTGGTCGACGACCAGTTCCAGGCAATTGGGGTACTCATGATGATAGTGGACAGCGTAGACAAATATGCAAATTATTCACATCGCGCGGAGCAAGCATGGCGTGACGTGGCTTCGATTATCATAACATACCGTGCCCATGCCCAGGGCGACGCAGATTGGCACGGTCAGAAGTACGTGTCGAGTGGTGCTCTATTAGATTTACATGCAACCGAGCGGTATTTGACAGAGAGCGTCCATTGTGCAAAGTTGTGGAAGCTGCTTTGCGGCAGAGTCTGGACATTAGTCACAGCAGAGAAACGCCGCCTCAGCAGGCAAAATGAGACCACGTCTGGGATGTGCGAAGATCCGCTTTTGCGCGAGCCAAATGAGACCACGTCTGGGATGTGCGAAGATCCGCCTTTGCGCGAGCCAAATGAGACCACGTCTGGGATGTGCGAAGATCCGCCTTTGCGCGAGCTAAATGAAAACATGGAGGTCAAGCGGATGCTAGTCGCACAGAAGGCATCGAGGAGGTGGAGGATCGCGAAACTTGCAACTGCGTTTGCTGGCGGAGCTGCTGTTACAGCAGCATTGCATAGAAGAACGCAAACACAAAGAGCGACAAAACCTAAATCTACGCCGCATTAGCCCATCGAATAGTGGGCCACCACAAGGGAAATGCTTCAACCACCAGCTGGGCGCATGGAATGAGACCGGGAGGCCTTCCAACACGTGACGAAGTAAACGGCCACTGTCTCCTCTGCAAGCAGCAGCCCGAGCCGGACACTCCGAGACAGGGATAGTAGTGGGAAGCACGCCTTGAGAAGCTCTGCCAACAAGTGAAGCACGGGTCGGACCATGTGCTGGACCGGGAGGTAGTCACGGTGGCATTGTCCTACTCAACCCCGTAATGACTTCTGCAGCGGTGACAATCCCATTTGCCACGCGGTGAATGCAGGATGTTTGTCTCTGGCGGTGAAGACGCTTGTCTGACGTGGTGTGAATTTCCGGACAACCTCTGTACACTTTGTGTCGCCTTCTGCGCATTCCCAAAGGGGGCTCGAAAGTGTCCATTTTCGGGGGTGTGGTAGAGTTCTGTGGACACGCTGTTTGACTGTGGGCATTTGCTGCCACCCCTATTGAAATCTGCTATAGCAGGGGGGCACTTTGGGCGGCCTGTTATTCGGGGGCGCCCTCGCTGCAATGAAGCTCGTGCAGAGGGGCACTCTCGACCTGTGGCGGCCGGGCCCTGCGTCAAGACGCGCGTAGCAGCACGATCGCGGCGGCAGCCTGCGCGAGCATTCAGGTACCACTTCTGGAAAGGCGTCTGGATACCGAGAGAGGCGGAGCTCTGTGGGACCGCCGTCGACGCAGCCCTAGCCGACCAGTCGGTCAGTTAATGTGCCGCAGCAGCTTCCGCAGGGGCGCACTCACCCAAGTGCTGGGGAAGCCCATGCTCATCGCCCAGAACGAATCGCTCACTGCCAGTTTTGAGCGGGTCTCATCGTCCGGCACCTTCCCGTCGGGGTAGAGCTCGCGGCAGGAGAGGAGGAAGTTGCCCGGGTCGTGCTTACTCCGGCCCGTCATGGACCGACCTGGGATTGCGCAGGAGGGCGTGGTGCGGGCTGTCGGCATGCAGGACTTCCAGAAACCTCGGGTGATCGACTGCCTTGATGGACTCCCTGTGTCTCCCCGAGGGGGGACAACCGTGAACCCCGGGCCGCCACACTTCTGGGATCGGGGCAGGGCGGGCCCTCTCTCCTGCAGGACCTTGCCTGTCTGCTCGATGAGACAGGGGCGTGTCGGGTCCCTCCGTGCGAGAGAGGTCTCGCGCAGGTCCGCACGGTGGGCGAACAGCGCGTCGCTCAGCACCCTGAGTGCCGCAGCGGCCTGCGCGGGGACGACCGCGTTCCCAAACATGCGGCAGGTGTGAACAGCGGCCTGGTGGGAACGGGACACGACCTTGCGGCGCACCTTTTGCTGGAACAGACTGCCGAGTCGTCGCTCCCACTTCGCGGCGACACGAAGCCTAGGGGCCCCTGGCCGACAGGCGAGGAGGAACCAGCGTTTCCGTTGGTGTGAGGCGCCCACCTCCCCGGCAGTCGACTGTAGGAACGCACAGCGGTAGCCCCGGAAGCGTAGCTCCGACAGCAGTCTGGGGAAGTCGCTGTCGTACACTATGGTTGGCGTGTTCTCTAGGAAGACGTAGAGAGGGCGCGTCTCATCCACCAGGCGGTAGATGTGCTTGACCAAGCTGGAACGCGGATCCCCGTAGAGCCCTTTCTTTTTGCCTGCGAGACTCAGACCCTGGCAGGGAAAGCCTGCTGCGATGAGATCAATCCCGCCCTTCGGAAGGTCGGACGCCTTCAGCGACACCACGTCGGGAAAGATTGGGGCGCCGTGCAGTCTGCCTCGAGACATGTTGCTTAGCAGTACGGCCTGACAGACTGGGTCCTTCTCGCAGTAGGCCACCGTGCGGGCGCCCGCGGCTCTCAGGGCGAGACTTCCGCCGCCAATGCCCGCGAATAGATCAAGCGCGCGCAGGGCGACCATCTCGGCCCAGGTCTTGGTTTCCCCTAGAAGGGGAGCACCTGCCTCGCCAGTCGTTTCCAGGATTTCGGTCTCTCAAAGTCTGACGCAGCGCGTTCGGCGGCACGCTTCGCGAGAAAGCGCGCCACAGCCGAGGATGTGAGTTTTACGTCCCGCGGCAAGTCGCTAGCCCTCTTACAGCTCGTCTGAAAAGTCGGACAGGCTGCAACAAGGGCATTCAAGCCCTTCTGGTTTGCTTTGATGGCTTCTCCTCCGAAGAAGATAGGCGTACGGCGAACCCCAACCCTTGCCCAGAAGGACAAGAGTTGGTTTGGGAGATGGTCTGACGAGAAAAAGCTTCAGGCCGTAGACCAGTTGTGGCCTTGGAAAGGAAACACGTCAGAACATTCTGGGCGGCATTCACGTCTCGGTGACAATAGAGAGGCGCTCCCTTCTCATTATGACACGTTTCTCTTTGCTTTACAGCTCGTCTGAAAAGTCAGACAGGCCGCAACAAGGGCCTTTCAGACCCTTGTGGCTAGCTTTGATAGCTCGTTCGAGCGTACGGCTAGCCCCACTCAGCCTCGAAAGAGGACTGAGTGGTTAGGCAGAAGCGCCAGATCGCAGGATGCCATGTCGGGCCTGACTTGCATTGCCTAGGTCAGGCAAGACGGTCACTGCCCGCGACGTGCGTACCCTGTGGCCTTGCTGCAGAGAAACAGCGCCAATGAGACATGGGCAGCTGGGAGGGCGGCGTCAAGCTCGAGGTCTGCGCAGGATGTCAACGAGACCTCGAGGGAAACCAACCCATCTATCTCCGTCAGGACATGGCCTTCTGCAGCGAGCGCTGCCGTTCATGTCCCGCGTTCTGGCAGAGGTGGGTGCAGGGCAAAGAGGACGACCTCCCCTCTTACGGCAGTGCCCCTGAGGATTGGACAAGCGCCAGCTCGGCATCCGTACAGTTGTTCGAGGGCCCGACCCCTTTGGTCCCCACGCTCCTTTCCTCCTTGCAACGCGCCATGCACGGCACAACGCAGCTCTTCTGGGGGGCGACCCCACTCTTCCGACTTCTGCGGCGCTTCTTGGAGCACTTCTGGGTGCGCTGCCCTCTGGCAGTCGCCGACCGCTTGCGGTCTATGCTTCTGACACTTCTGCGGCGCCGCGCCGCGCTTCAGCACGTTCTGCCCTCCTCCAGCCTTGGCAGTCTAGCGTCCTTCGAGGAGACCGGAGAGACCATGCTGCCGCCGGTCGTCGGGGAGGACGACGCGGGCCGTGGGACACTGTCCCCACGAAGAGCAAGCTCGGCCCCAAGGCTGCGCCTCCCGGCGGCCGCGGCTCGGACGCCTCCAAGTCCTCACCTGCCTGGGAAGGCCTCCGACCTCTTGCCGCACGCTCCAGACGGCGAAGCCTGCCCTAGACCGCCAGGAGGGCCTCGCGAGGGCAGGGACTCGCCTCCCTCGCGGGAGGGCTCGCCGCCAGTCCTGGGAGCGGTTGCCCCGCACGAGACTGACGAGGCAGCCGGAGCGCGACTGGCACTTATCCTCGCGGAGTCGTCTGGTGCCCTTCTCCATAGGCAGGAGGACACGCTTCCGAGCGCATCACCGACCCTCGAGCGCGACCTGTCTGCGCCACTCAGTGTATCTTCTCCAGGAGGCGAGTGTGGCTGTTTCGACCGCTACTGAAGCAGGTGCTGCGGAGGCCACGAGCGGCAAGGATCGCACCATTAAAGGCCATGCTCGAGGCCCAGGCACCACTGCCGTGCCTGATCGGGACCGTGTCGGAGATGGAGTTCGTCCAATGCAGAGAGGCCCTGGGTCTAGCGTTGGACAGGCATGGCGGACGTGCGAAGGTGGACGTCCGTCGCTGCGCGTGCCTTTCCCACGCTACCACAGGCTGGCTCGGGTGCTGGGACTGCCACAAACGCATCGCAGCAGAGGCCGCTTCCGCCGGATGGCCCGCTTACCTCGTGCTGGAGTCCAAGGCGCGCCCTGCGCTGCGGTTCGACTGGGAGAGCATCGCGGAAGCTGCTGCCATCGTCAGAGGGCAGTCCACCTGGGAGTACGTCCATCTGAGCAGCCAGCCGGGACTGTTCAAGGGTTGGCCTAGGGAGCGTGTTGGCCGCAGCACCTACAAGTCCGCGCGATCTATGATGAATGGTACCTCAGCGCTCATGTGTTCGCGCGCCTTCGCTCGGCGCCTGCTGTCCATGGAGCCCCGCTCGCCTATCGACAAGCAGCTGGCGGACGAGGGCTGGGCGCGTCTGCACGCGTACCCCTCGCCTTTTCAGCGGAATTCGCTTCCTTCTTCCACGACGCCACAGATGTGCGGGCAGTCGGTGCTCGGGACGCCCGTCGGCTATGCCCTACTAGAGGCTGGCGCGTATCACTCTCCTAGCATCGCCTGGGCGCTCTGCATCTGCGTGTTCCTTTGCGTGGCTCTCATGTGGCAAGGGGCAGTGGTTCCAGTCCAACGAGCCTGACGCCGCTTCGCGAGCAGTCCGCGGGCGCTTGGCGCGCCTGAGCGATCGGGCGCTGGAGGCACGCTTGCCGCCCAGCTCCGCTTCGGCGAGAGAAAAGAGACCTACGTAGAGGCCCGCTTCTAGCCAGTCTTGGCCGGCCTCCCGCAGGTAGTCGAAGAGGAGCATCTTCGTCGTCCAGTCCATGTCCTCGCGCGCGGGCAGCCCCCGCCGGCGCCATCTCATCCTGAGACTCTCCAGGTGTAGCTGCACAAGGAACTGCCGGCCAGGCGGCGCGGCCAGCGGCAGCATCTCGGCCGTGGGAGGCGGGGTGCGGGAAAGCGATTTGTTAACCTTGAGATCTCAAAGCGACGGCGCTCCTGCTGTTCTCTGCGACGAGCGCGCTGTTCGCGTGCGCAAAGTGCGCGATCGCAGCGCCTTTTGCGACTTCAGATGCACGACTGTCCTTGACGAGCGTCCCCTGCCTACCCCACGCTCTTCTCCTCCGGAGTCATACCTTGGCCATGCAAGGCCTCATCGTCGACGTGGACCTCGCGGAAAACCTCATCGGCCAGGCTGCTGTCCCAGGCTTCCGTCAGGTCTTCCTTCAGAAAGGCGACGGACTTGGGCCAGCAGGCCTTCAAGACGTAGCCGAGGGCTACAGCGAGAGAGGACCGCCTCGCGGAGCTGCGGCCGGCCAGTATCAGCGATGGCCCCTTTACTGGCACTTCAGAAGTCCACCAGAGGTCGCACTCACCATCGGAGTCCGCGGAGCAGCGGAGGGTAGTCGAGCCCCCGCACGCCGTCTCCCACGTGAGGCATACTGTGTAGCCTCCCTGAGGGTTATGCAGATGACAGTCGCACTGCGGTCCAGGGAAAGGCAGACGGTCTCCGCAGCGGGAGCATCGAATGCTCTCCTCGTCGGAGACTGTCTTTCGTTTCTTCTGCGCCGGCATCACTGGGGACGCCTGAAACCCGTCGCAACATCCAGTGCTTGAAAGCCAAAAGCCAGGGTGGAAGGGCAAAGCAAGGGTATGAACGACGGCGAGACAGTTTTGAGGAGTGCCGTGGGGCAGATGGCACTGCGCCGTGCACTGGATTCCTTAACATTTCGCGTTTTCTGGCTCCCTCGCACTACCCAAGTCCGGCTAGCGCGCAAGGTCCTTCGCGAGGAGAGCGCTCTGGCGCCCCCCCCCTGGCCCACGCCAGTGCTCACAGTCCTGAGGAGGATGCGGCGGCCTGGGAGTCCCTCATTACGTTTGGCTCGTCGGGGCTCCGTCAGCTTCTCTTGCAGTTTGGCGGATTCACGTGGCTGCGTTCTGCACAACACAACCCTTCCCGCTGCGAGAAGCAGGGCCGCGAAATCGCGCATGCTTGGGGAGCGGAGGTCGCTGTCTCAAAGTACGCGACCATCGCATTGACCTTCTTCGCGACGGACGCCGCGTCTGCGTTGGTGTCCTCCATCGCGAAGGAGGACCTGCTGGGACGCACGCCTCTGGAAGCCCGCACGACCAAAAGGACCTTGGCGAGAGCTGTCCGCCTTTGGGTGGCCTTGACGATTGTTGCTGCCGCGCTGCTTTTCCAGTTCGCTCGCGTGCGCCCAGCACCTGCCAAAAAGAAACTCACGGACCTTGCAGGCCCTCCCGGCTCAAAGTCTTCCGCAGTGGACCCTTCCTCGGACTCTGCAGTTGCCTTGTGCGTCTTTCTGAGTGGCCTGAGTGCCTCAGCTTCCGCACTACTCATCCGCCAAGACGGCCAAGGCGCAACCCAGAGTCACAGCCTCCATGATCTCGTGGAAGCCGTATTGGCCTCGGGCGGGGATGCTGCGGCCAGTGTCCTCGTGCGCTCTTTCCTTCGGGACACGCGGCGGCGTGGGTTTCAACGGCAGAGCGCGGCGGTGGAGACCGTCCTCTCTGTCGTGGCCTCAGAGTTCTTTGGCACGGTTCTTTCGGACGGGAGCGTAAGTCTTTGGAGAGCTTTCAGCGGCGCCGGTGCACGTGTGGCGCGCGCCGACGGCCAAGGCTCGGCTGAGCCCCAAAGCTCCGCGCGGCCAAGCGCAGTCTTCAGACTGCCGGATGCCGAAGTCCTTTACAGCTCGTCTGAAAAGTCGGACAGGCACTGAGATTACCCCCACCGGCCTCATCCTCGGAGTCTTGGCAGCGGCACAACATGAGGTTGTTGCTCTTGAGGTCAAGATATCTGCAGCTACTGTAGGCGTTTACGAGCTTCTCGGTGTCAGAGCGCCGTCTCCCGCCGAGCGTCGTACTCCACCAGCTGTACCTCTCGCGCATAAAGCCCCTCGCAGCCCATGGAGGGTTCCATGTTCGCGGCCAGGGACAGATGCCTGCCTGGGCTTCGTTTGGCGAGAATCCAGTCTTCCACGGTTGTTCGCTTTGCTGAAGGGGCGATGACAGGCCCCAGAGTGCGTATATGACTCGCTCGAGCCCACCAGAAGTTGCCCGCGTAGTGGTCGACGTGAAGGTTTACGCCGCAGGTCAAGTAGCCCTCCCGCAATTTTTCCAGGCACACTTCGTATCGCCAGAGAAGCCAGTGCTCCATCATCTTCCTCCAGGCCTTCTGGCCACTAACAGCAACGCCCTGGCGGGAGCAAACTCGATGCGTGGCGCCCTTGGTATGCATGTAGAGGACGGCGAACTCGTGAGTGTCGCGCTCGAGACAGTAAGCACGAAGAGCTCCCAAGGTCGGTGCCTCCTGCTCCTGGACATCGTCCGCATTGTAGACGAGTTCCAACTTTGGAGAGCCTGCCAGGAACGGCTTGAGGACGTCGCGGGACCCGAGGAATCCAAGCGCGAGCTTCGAACACCTGTCGTAGAGTCCGCAGGCATGGAGAGTCGCGAGCTGCTCTTCCATGACCTCTCGCCAGACCCCAATTTCAGCCCCGTGCCAGAAGACGACGACCTCATCGAGCGCGCAGTGCGCCGAGGGAGGCAGCGGTGCCGCCGGAAAGGGGAAGAGCGGACGAGCTCTCCAGGCCAGCGCGATGGACCCGAGTACGAGCAACATGCAGGCACACACGCCGTACATCGCCGCCAGTCGGCCCCAACCCCTCATTGTTCGCTGCTTTCCTATTGCGGCGCGAAGCCCTGCCCATGACGCGAACAGACGCGCGTCAGTCTCTTTCAATCCTCCTCCTCTTGTCGCCGCCCCTTCCCTGAGAGATGGCGTAGACGGCCGTGGCGGCACCGAGCACCGCCAGAACGAAGTACACGACTGGCCAGCCATTCTGAACGGGAAAGAGTCCGGATAGCCCTGGGAAGGTCCGCGCATACCAGCACTCAAGGGCTCCCGTGCTCTTCAGAGCGAGCCCGCCTGTGCTGTCGGCCACGACGAAGAGCCAGAATACGAGAACGAGCTCCTGCAGCATTTTCTTTACATCTCGCCTTTCTCGTCGGACTCTGACTCAGATCTCGACCTCTGTACGCACGGGCGCGGCCTTCGCGGAAGAGAACAAAGACTTACGCGGATGGGGGATGCGGTGAACGTCGCGGAACCTGAGCTCGTGGTTCCTCTGCCATTACCTGATCGCCGTTCTCCGCATCTCTCCGCCTTCGCGCGGGTCTTTGCATCCGACGAGGAGGTCAGTCAAGCACTCGCGCGGGGTGAAGCTGCCAGAGCCATCCTCCGTGGTGGGTATCCAGGAGCCCTCGTGACCGTGGTGCCGCCTGTCCTCGCGGAGGGAGGGCATCCCTCGCCTCCTGACCGCATGACTGCCAACCAAGCCCGACACATCGCCGCGGTCACGCTGCCCCGACGGCTCGGACTGGCTTGGGAGGAATTTGAGAACCGCGAAGGAATTTCCGACTACGAGCTCTTTCTAAGGATGGGAGGGCGTTTCGCCAGGTGGCCCTTCGTGACGATTGTGCTTGGCCTGTTCCTTCTCCTCGGCGTGAGCCTCGCGGGTCCGGTCTTGCCGCTCTCTGAGAATGCAATGGCCCTTGGAGTCGCGCTCCCGTGCGCGCTCTTCTTGTATGCGGCAGTCGAGGAGCGACACTACCGGTGTGCGCCAATGACACATTGGTTTGGGGTTGTCTTCCCCCTCGCCGTCGTCCTCATGCAGGGTGACATCGCGCGCGGCGCCGGGAAGTGGTTTCTCCTGTTGTGCGCGTACACTATGCTCGCCTTCCACTTCTTCAACGACCTTGGGCAGCCGCGCCACGTTCAGTGAGAACGATTGGTCGGGAAACCATGGGGTGGCAAACATGCAGGTTTCCTCGAGAGGACATGCATTGTGTGGCAGCCTCGAGCGACGATTGAGAGCCACTGGATAGCGGTGCGAGGGTGAAACTTCAGTGCGTCCTTCTCGCAGGCGCTCCCTCGCGGACACCTGTCGCGATCAATCGTAACGTGGCGCCCAGTTTCCTGCTGTGGACTGGGCTTGATGGTGTGGAAGAGCAGTCTTGCCCGCGGTTCTGCCGTATGGGAAAACGGTGGCATGGACGGCGCAGGAGCATTAGCAGCACCGCAAACGTGGACGACTCCTTCCACAGCAGGGGCACCACCTGAAGTGCTGCAGGAGAGCGCAGGGACGTTCAAAGTGCCGCGTGTCGTCCAACACACCCTCTCGGCCGCGGCCGTGTTGCCCCTGGGCGTCGTCTTCGCAGACAAGTTCCTCGCGAGTCTGCACAGCGCACCGCCTCAACATCAGCCTGGGGCGCTCAGCCTCCATGCGCTCGGGATCCTCGGCGCCAGCCTTCAGCAGGGATGGCCTTTCCCACAAACGGAGACCCCCTTCTCCAGGAGCACAAAGGCACGGCAGGTCTTCCGCCAGGGCACTAGAGCGGCAGAGGCTGGAGTCTGGCTGTGGGTGATGCGCAACCGCTGGGGGGACAACCTCACCGGGCCGCAAATGAGCACGATCTTGATGGCCCTCTTCGTGGTGAAGCTCGCTGCGAGTACTGTCCTCCTGTGGAACCAGGGTGCAGACACAACACGTCTAGTTGAGGCTTTCTTCCTTGCCTTTACTTTTGCAACGCTCCCGTATGGGATCGTGTGGAGCTATGCTGGCCCTGTCTCGAAGTTGAAGACAGGGATCGTTGCCTTCTCCGCGACCATGATGCAAGATTTGGTGCGAGCGCTTTCTGAAGTGGTCCAGCCGACCCCGTCCGAGCAGTATGTAGGTCAAGCTCAGCGTTTCCTGCCCAGAGACGTCTCACAGATAAGGCGGGCGTTTCTGGCGTCATTCTGTACAGCAGCTGGTCCTGCGTTCTCCCTTCAGGTTGCCACTCTCCTTGACGCCACCGCTGCAAAGCCTTTTCCTCCCGAAGCCGTGCCCTTTATCCAAGCCTACTGGGCCGCGTTCACCAACATCCTCCTCTCTCAGCTCGCCGACTTCTCCCTCGAGCGATTCCGTGGAGAGAGGGGTCTATTTTGGGACCCTCAGGACCAAAGCAAACTGGCAGAGCAAATCAGGCTCCAGGTTGCATCCTAAAATTCCAGACTCGGGACGGCCACCGTGGCCGTGCGCGTTTGACTTCGACGCGTCTGGAGCAATGCGCTGTCACTTTTCTCTCAAGCGAAGGCGCAAACTCACGTTCACGGCCTTCAGTCCAGTCCTGCGGAAAGGCGCTCCCTGACCTGCAGACGCACCTGGTGCAACGGGTCCCCGACCGTTGCCGACCCAGGACGCGCTGCGCCCTCACGGGCAGCCCAATCATCCAAGAAGAATTGGATGCGACACGGCAAGTACACCGCCTGCCAGACGTCCAGGTAGCGTTCGCCAACCTCGTGGATGCGCTCGCACCAGCATGGCGCCTGCGCTCGATTACTTACGCCGCTTGGCCGAAGACCACATCTGTCGCACCCCAGGGTGACCTCCTTGTATTCGAAACTTGGCATGGGAGAATACTCCGCCACGTGCAAGAAGTGGCGCCAGGTCTCTCGCAGCGTATGCTCCGCGAGCTCCAGCACTGACTGACCATCTTCTGCGCGGCTAGCAAGTTTCGATTCGAAGAAGTCACGCACGAGCTTCAACATGGCGAAGAGCGTTTTCTTCGTGTCCTGGCTTGCGAAACTCCTGACGCGATAGCGCTCGGCCGCGGGTACCGCGTGCAACTGCGCAAGAACACGATCTTCCGCGGCGACTGGGATGGGCGGATGAGGAAAGCGGAAGGCCATCCGCAGGCCCATCCAGGCCTCCGTGGTGCATCGCACAGGCTCGCGTTTCGACACAAACGTAATCTCCTGCTCAAGCGCCTCGTATGCGCACATCCGCTGAAACGCCGAAAGCAACCTTGCGTCTCGCACTGGATGGACGGGAAGCTGCCCACAGCAGCCTTCTTTGTAGTTTTGACTCGTATTCATACGCCAGGGCAATCGCTCCTCATGCGACTCCGGGAGTGTGGGGAGGTCATTCTCAATGAGAGGTTTGACGACCAGCCGCGCCGGCGCTTCCTGTATGCTTTGGGGAGGCGCGAGCATGCTGCCGCTGAAGAGTTGGCAAATTTTGTCGTACCTATCGTTGTTCTCGTCGACGCAGAAGACCAGCGCCGTCTCCCTGTCGGGCTGCTTGCTGTTCTGACGCACTGCACGAGCTACCATCTGGAGGAGCCTGAGCTCCGTCTTGGCTGACAAAAGAAAGAGGATTGCATTCACCTGCGGATCATCGAAGCCTTCGCCGCCTTGGTCCTTGGCGAAGCAGAAGATGACCTGGCTTCTTCTGCTTTTGCGCTCTTTGCGAAATCGCTCCAGCCCAGGAGACAAGTGTTCCGCCCAATGGAAGCTCGGAGCCTCGAACTGCACATCCAACATTTTGCCAGCGACTTCCACAGCCTCCTTGAGCGCAGCCTTCGACAGTCCCCGCATTCCGTCTGCCCAGTTCGCCCTTTCTAGCCGACGCCTGATCTGGTCGGTTTCGTTTTTGAGGAAGACCATGCACTTCCCCCCGTTGTCCTGCAGCTTCGTCGCTTCGCGGTGCTGGACGCAGATGACATGGGCGAGGGCCTGCACGTACAGCGTTTGTTTGAATTGGTCGCGCTGCTCCATCGAGGCGTCAGGCTTCTGCGGTATCACGGATAGGTAGAGTTTCTCGCGGTCAAGCAGCGTCTCGCCGGTAGCCCCCTCCACGTAGGCTTTCTGGGCGAGGTTCTCGACGTGGACTTTGCGAACCCACCCGTGCTGCAGTGCCACGGGGTAGTCTACGCGCAGCACGCACGGCGTTTCGTTCAGGATCGAGTTGTCAGTCACGTCCGTCCCTGTGAGGAGGAGGATCGGGCTGGCGATTTTGTCTTGAAGCTGACACAGGCTTTCTCCCCACGCGCCCCCGACTTTGGCGTGGTGCGCCTCGTCCACCAGCACCACAGCCCGCGGGTTGGCATTCTGTACCTTAGCCAACCCTTGAAAGGTCTCGATGCGAACCTGCTTTTCGCCGAGTATCGACTTGAGCAGGTCGGCCCACTGCGACTTTACGCAGTCCTTGTCGCCCGCGATGCACACGACGCTATTCGCGTAGCCAAACGCGCGAGCTAGGCAAACGTACCAAGTCGCGGCGAAAGTCTTCCCAGCTGCTGGGCATACGTCCAGCTTGAGAAAACCACCACGGCCGCGTGAACCCTCATTAGGTCGAGCGAGCGGCGAGCAGAGGATCGCCAAGAATAGCGCAACCAGCACTTGCCAAGCGCGCGGATCCCTGAGCGCTTCCGTGAAGCGCACGCCAGGGTCGCCGGCGGCCAGGCCGTCTAACGAGTACGCAGTGAGACTCTCGGCCTGGCGCCGCTGCATGACCCGTTCGCGGATTCCTTCCGTGGCGGCTTCGATGCACCCCAGCAGCGCGTCAAACCGCCGGGGCTCGTCAGAGAAGAGGCGACGCAGCTCCGCGGCCTGGGAACGCTCTTCAGGGCCGTCCTTGGCATTGCAGATGTCCACAAGCTCCCTGAGGCGCTCCGTGAAAAACGGGGCGGACCACGACGAGGCTGCCCTGCCAGGGAATTTTCCGCTTAGCTGCTCCGTGACGCGATCCACGAGATTGACCATGCGCCGCCGCGCTGGCGGGCTTCGTGACCTCTTCCTCTTCTGATGCGAAATGCCATCCTCTCCTTTGCCCGGCGCCGCGTGCGAAGGAGAGGATGTCGTCCTTGCCATCGCGGCCCAGATTCGTGTCTACTGCTTTTCGAACAAAGATGGACTTGTATCCAGCATCGTGCATGCACCCCTTTTACGGAAGTGTTGGGAGACGTCTGCTCATGGTTGCATGAAGCTTCCGTGTTGTCTTCCGTCTTGCAAAGCTCGCAAGTGACATTCTAGCCAGCGCCAGCTGCTTTTCGACTTGCGCAGCAGTGCGCAGTGCATCGTGCCTCGACAAAGCCTGGCAATGCTGCCTCACTCACCACGCTGGCGCTTGCGTGAGCGACCACAGGCGGCCGCTGGTGCGGGCTGAACCGACGTCTGACTCGCCATAGGGACCGAGCGTTTTCGAGGCGACGACCCGTGGACAGCGCGTGGGTTGGAGAGGGCTCGACTAAATGGTGCCATGGGCCACGCAGTCGAAGCTGCATTGAGGCGGCTGGGGGTCGGCGGTCCCCGCCAGACCAGGCGCGGCATCATCGCGGAAAAGAGAGCACCAGCCACGCACTTGCGAATTCACCATCCTCGGTCCATGGCGCTATCGACTTACTGCCGCGCTCTGTCCAAAGAATTCACTGTCAGCCGCACCGCCGCTGCTCAGGGGCAGGCGCACGGTTTCCCGACGATCTCACTGCAGCGCTCCCAGGGGGGAGTCGCCTCGCCGTTGGCCCCCCAGCACGCACCGTGCTCGGCTGCCCAACCAGCAGTGGGCCAGCCTCCTGCTTTCCAGGCCGCGCAGCTGGGGTATCCATGCTTGAAGTCCAGCGTCTGCATGTACGCCGCGGCGGCCGCTTTGCTATCCTTGGACCCCCACTGGCTGGCCAGGGTGTCCAGCGAGGATGCGCACACGGGATAGAACCCGCTCTTCTCCGAAGTGCCTACGTCGGCAATGAGCACGGCGGGGTCCACGAACTCAGCCAAAGGGTGGATCTCGCCCAGGCGGTGGGTGCCCGCAGCGCGCGCGAGGGACTGGATCTTCGAAGGAGGCTCGAGTTCAACGCTGTCCGACCCATCACGCGTGATGCCGTCACAGGCCCGTCCAGCCGTGAGCACTGTGAGCCCCCCGCGCTCGGCCGCTGATGTGTCGGTCTCCTGCAGCACTACTGAAGGGCATGCGTTGGGGCAGACCGTGCCTGGCGGCGCCTTGTTGTAGGCGTTCCTGTCACACGGGCCGATAGTGAAGCCGTTGCCTCCGCTAATGTAACCCTGGCTACCAAATTCTGCGTTGTAGTGGGCATGGTTCGTGAAGAATGTCCACTTGAGATTAGGCGCCTCCTGCCTGATGGACGACTGCAAGGAGCTGAAGGTATCCATGGTATTCTGCCCGAAGCCGGGCCCTGCGTAGCAGCCTCCCCAGTTTCCGTTCATGTGGCCAAGGACCAACACCGTGTCGCACCCATGGAGAGAAATCGCCTGGGCTACGCGGCTCCACGACCACCCCGCCTTCTGCAGCATAGGCTCGTAGTGCAGCGGAACGGAGAGCGCATTGTCCGTGCAAATGAAAGCGATACGGCCAATGGGGTAGACTCCAAAGGACCACGCGCGGTTCACTTGGCCCTTCCCAGCAGTGTCGAGGTAGTGGCAACCCGCTGGGCCGTACGGCTGCATTACTTCGGGGTTGGCGTAGTCGAGACCGAAGCCATCTTGCCCAAAGTAAGGCTGGTTCCAGACTCCGCTGGGGTTGCTAGAGGGGGCGCAGAAATTAGGGTTGCCTCCGGTGTTGTAGTCGTGGTTGCCGAGGACCGCCATGACCAGGAGACCCATGAATGCCAGCGGCATGTTGTTTCCATCGCTGTACCACCCACCTATGCCCCCGTAGCCATTGTCACCTCCGTAGGCCACCGCGCACAGCTGCTGCTGCAGCTTCTGAAATGTGCGCAGGTGGACGTTGATGGAGCAAGCTAGCATCCACTGGTTGCACTGGTCTTCTTTGGTGGCCTGCAGATCTCCAATCATCATGGCCCCCGCTCCTTGATCCGGGTTGTCGCCCTGAAAGTACTGCGGCACCCGCACAGGGTAGCAGTATTCCCCCACAGAGATCGTGACGGCCCCGCGAGGCGCCACGACGCGCGTGGTCGCCATCTGCGAGACCGCCACCTCGCCTCCACCAGTCGGCCAATGCAAGTTTGTGGCCTCCCACTTGACTTTCGCGGTCACCTGCGAGTTCTGCTGCACTACGACCTCCTGGGCCGGAGGAGTCCCATTGACCCACGATACGCGCAAGAGCATTTGCGTCTTCGGGTCGTAGTCTACCTTAGCCAACTTGGACACGATGCTGGCGGGTGCGACGCGGAAGCACGTGTAGCCTGGGCGCGCGATGCCCGAGCTCCCGCAATCGTTTGGGTACACAGGCGCGGGCAGGTCCGGGCCGCAACCCGTCAGGCAGGGACCCTCCGGATGAGGTGGCGGCGGGGGCGCAGAGTGCGGCGGGAACGTCCAGCCAGGTGACTTGTTCGGGACGACTGTTGTCCGCCCTACGTTGGAGAAATCACTGAGGGCGTTCTTCAAGTAGCAGACGCTTTCAAATTGAACTCCCGCGAGACAGCCGGGATGGTTCTCGCAGGCTGCGCAGCAGTCAGTCGCACTCGCCGAGGGCGCGGACGCGATGTTTTTGCCCTGCAAGTCCGTGTTCGTGAACGTGCGACATGCTTTGCCCTTGCTCACGGCGGGAGCTGAGCCGACAGGCGGGGCCACCGGCGGCTGCGCGGGGGCGGGCACCGGCGGCTGCGCGGGTACGACCGTCGTCCTTCCTGAACTCGGGACGGTGTCGAGATTCTCCTTCATATAGCACACGTCCTGGTACTGCACGGCCGCGCTGCAGCCGGGGTGGGCTTCACAGGCCGCGCAGCAGTCCGCAGCGGTCGCCGTGGGGAGTGAGGCAATGTTTGCTCCCTGGATATCTGTGTTGGCGAGTACTCGACAAATCTTGTCACGGGAGGGCGCCTGCGCCGGTGCTGATGCCGGAGTCCCCAACGGCGCCGGCACGGGAGGCGTCATTGGTGGAGGCGTAGGGGTCGCGGCCTGTGGTGCACGCGGCGCGCCGCAGGCCTCGGGAGCCTCGCACAGCACGCTGTCGCCCCACGAGTCCAGGCACTCGCCCCCCACTGGATCCACGCAGCCAGAGAGCGTCGCGCAGTAGGGACCGCGCCCGCCACTGCAAAGGCTGGATTTCAGCGACTGGCACTGGGCAGCGGAGCCCCCCACGCCGCCTGTGCACTGCTCTGGGGTGCCGAGCTTCTGCGAGGACCCGTACAGCGGCCGGGTGCGTCGGGCGCACCAGCACAGGAGGCCGACCAGGGCGACGGCCGCAGCCACGAGAAGCAGGCACGAGAGTGCGAGGGAGGCCTGGGAGGGGCTTCGCGGAAGACAGTCCATGTTCCGTGTTTAATTCCAACCGAAGCTTCTGAACTCTGTGACTCCAAAGGGGTGCTTGGCACGTGCATGCACTTCGCTCTCACAGGCGCTAGCTTACGTAGTCTTGGTCGTTTTGTCGACTAAAATATGTAGCTTCTATTCTCTCTATACCATTTGCAACACGCATTCTCTCTCCCTGTCTGGCTCTTCCAAGAGCAAGGGCCTCTTGGTTCAGTCGCGATTTTCACAGACACATGCCAATGGTCTCCCGCCCGCTCATTGGCAGGGTTTGTCGGTGCCAGAGCCATCTCGTCCGGCATCTTTTGAAGTGGAGGTGCACCTCGGCTTCCCCCGTCTTGTGGCCCCGATACCAGAGTGGAGACGACACCAATGGGAGCCCTGGAAAGACGTCGCACCCGCCGCGGCTGTACTGCGCTGCTCGTGTTGATTGGTCGATGAAAGCGGTCTGCTGCGCCAGCAGGTGCGGGTCACGCGCGAGTCGCTGCTCTGGCACGAGCCATGAGCATCAGACCACCCAGCAGCAAAAGCAGCATAAGCGGGAGCAGCAGCCCCCACAGCGACGTACTCTCTGGGCGGGGCGTCTGCCGCAGCGCGCCAGCGACGCAAGGCACCTGCATGGGATCTGCTGGCATAGAGCGGCGCGTCTCCCTCGTTATCTTGATCAGCGGACCTTTCCAGCGGCCCTTCTCCGTCCAATCACCGGCGCACCACGTCTCGCCTTGCAGGTGGGCAGGACACGGCATGAAGTGCTCCTCGATGCCGTCTCGCAGCCACACCCCGCTGAAGCTCTCGATCCCTCCTGCGCGGGCGAGGGCGTGCAGGCATGCGGCAAACACCGCGTGGTACACTGGATGCGTGCCTTGGTGGACGTCGGGGAGAACCAGAGCCGTCCGCCACTCAGCGACAGCTTCCGGCGACAGCCCGGTGCGAGGTAGGGACCAGAAGGAATGCTTCCAGGCCTCGATTAAAGGCAGTCCAGGCGTCGCTGCGACCAGCGCGCTGCTCTCGACGAAAGGGAGGCGTGCCGGGCACCCAACCTTCTCATTCATGGGGTTGCGGAAGGCAATAAAGGTAACGCCTTCGGCAAGCGCATCCTTGATCCACGCGAAGGACTGCGTGGCTACTATGGTCGCGTCGAGCCACACGCCCCCGTGCCGAGACAGCAGGGCAAGGCGAACGAAATCGGATCGAAAGGCGCGACTGATCTCTGGGCAGCCCCGACTCAAGCCTTCGTGGGCCTCGATCTCCTCCACCGGCAGCCAATTGCCCAAGGTGTCGGGCGAGAGGATGCGCAAGTCGAAGCCGTGCGCGGCGTCCAAGGCCCCTACTTCTTTCCAAGACTGCACGCACGCGGACACGAGGTCCGGCATGTCCGGGGTGCCTTCCCACCAGCTCCAGACGGGCAGCACAGCCAGCGGCGCGGTGTCCCCAACCAGGTCCGTGCGGAGTCCCCCAGGCATTTCCCTTAAGCGCCAATCCGGCTAGCGCGCTCCGTCCTTCGACCTGCCAGTGCGCTGCCTTGAGCTCCTCGAACTTGTCTTCCTCTTTTCTGTCCGCGTCGGCATGGGCCAAAAAGCATGCTTCTCGCTGTTCCTCTGTCCCGAACTTAACGCAGGCCTTCTTGCGAGTCGCACTCCCCCCCGCGCAGGCAACAAGTGGTGAGAGTTCTCACGCCGCCCACACGCACGCCGCGCAGGACGGCACAGAGCTCCGGCGTCGGCTTGAATTCCATGCCTGGCGCCAACGGTGCTGAAACGGGGCGTTTGCGTGCCAAAGGCATTGCAGGTTGATGCGTGGCTCGAGCCAACGTCGGCTGCGGAGTACAACCTTGTGGCGGCGGCAGCAAGATGGGCTTCTTCAGGAACATGCGAGGCCTTATTCGTCTGGGGATCTTATGCACCTTCGTTCCTTCCTCTTTCCCGCTGAGGCGGCACGCCTTGTGTGCGAAGCTATCCTAGATTTCGGTCTCTCAACTCGAGCTTGCGCGGAGAGAAGCAGTCCACAAGCTCGCGTGGCGCTTTCTGAGCAAGCTCGTCGTTCGAAAGCAGTCGCGGTGCTGCGTTTCAGTCGGCATGCCGTCCAGGGCGACAGAGGGACGGTGGGGTCCGCGGGACTAGGGAGCACACGCGTCCTATCAGATGGGCCTTTTCCTCCGTTACAAATACGCCTGGTTCATTGTCGGAGTCTTCCTCTTCTCGTTCCCGCGCCTCAAGAATCGCCATCTCGTCTTCGGTGGTCCAGACCAATATGGTGAGATCCACATGCCGAGCCCTGCCGTTCTTTGCCCCGAGGTGCAGGAGAAGACGCTCCAGCATTCTGTTGCGCCTCGCGCTCCCCCAAGGCACGTAGCCGGAGTATCGAAGGAGAGTGTAAAGGTTGTCAGTCCCAAACGAATCGTCATAGTTCTCTAAAAGTTTGTGAGCTACGCCCAGACGCGCGTGGAATGGCCTCTCTCCTGGCAGGAGGTGGGAGTAGGTCCCTTGATCAGTCGTGGCAGACTTGACGTCAACCGATGTGCTTCTGTAGAGGAGGCGTTGCCCTTGGATGCGGACGACCTTTCCTTGGCGCAGTGTGTGTCCCGCCACCCGCAAGCACAAATGGTGGGGATGGAAGTCCGGCGTGACGTCACGCGGCCAGAGGACTTGGGCGAAGGTCTCCGAGATCCCCAAATCCAGCGCGTCGCATTCGTTCCATCCCTGAGGATCCAACCTCCGGTATCTCAAGACGAGCTCCACCGTGGTTCCATCTCCAAAACGCAGTAACGCAGCCGCACTTTCGCATGTGGTCAGAGCGCCTTCGGTGTCCCGTGGGACGTCCCAGAAGTAGAACCGCACCACGGCGCACGTGCAGCCTGGCTGTGCGGCTTCGCGGACGAGCGTCAGCGGAATTTTTGGCTGCGGCAGGTTCCCAAATCCCCCCGTCTCCACTTTCATAACGCGGCCGCGTGCCTCCAGGACATCCGCCGTCGTCAGCAACTCGTCGTTGGAGCGCACGCCAATCTGAGACAACAGCGCCTGAAGCTGGCCCTGCATCTGAGTCACTGGAGTTGGGGCGTTGGTGTGAGAACACAGCCAGGCCAAGTTTGGCTGCCATCCATGAGATTTCACAATTCGCAGAGCACGCACATTGGAGCTCGTCATCGCCCTCCTCAGGGCCAAAGGGACTGCGGACTTGGCGTCGACAACCGCACAAGCGAATGCGTTTCACCGTCGCGACTTGCAGTCAGGGCCGACGTTTCGTCTGGAGAGTGCGACTCCCTCCTAGCGTATCTCCTTGCCAAGGCGTGAACGTGCGTTCGTGCTCGCCTCAGATGTCGCTCAGACTTGCGACGTTTCGTTTCTCTCTTGCGAGCGCGGTGTACGTTCCGTCTCCGCCTTTCTCCCTGAGGACGCGCGCCCTGTTTGCGAAGCGATCCTAGATTTTGGTCCCTCAAACTCAAGCGTACCGGGAGTAGCGCCCTCACATCTCAATCTTCGCCGGTGAAGACTGTGGAGGTCGAGCGCGAGCGCGTGCCCTCAAGAGCTCTCTGCAAGTCCAGTGGGGTGATTCCCAGCATCTCGTGGATGTCGTGGAGGCTCGCGGCCTCGGTGTGTTGGAGGCGCGACCCGTCCCAGCAGGCCGGGTGAGGCAGCCGTTGAACGTCGACCAGGGCGGTCAGGCACACCGGCGGAGGCAAACCTAGAAAAGCATCGATGGCAGGCTGATAGGCTTCATTCAGCGTGTCCCATGCTTGCTTCCCCGTCGCGATGAAGCGAACTCCTCGCTTGCTTGCGTCGAGAAAGTCTTGGATGTGCTCTTGCAACCAGAGCCTAACTGCTTTGATCCGTGTCGTCTTCACTGTGTTCGTGCACGAAGAGTTCGGCGCGTGAACTTGGCTGCCAAAGAGTGGTATATCCCGCACACCAAACTCCTCTAGCCGAGCCAGTCGCCGTCCTGTCACTGTGTTTTCATTCGCCCGGTTGGCGTCCTCCGCGTTCGAGAGTAAAACCACCCGGGCAGTTGAGAGGATATCCACGAGTTCCTCGTCGGAGATAGGAGGGTCAGGCTCGACGCTGTGGGCAGCCTTCCTTTTCAACTCTCCTGTTCTGCCGTCGTCTCTTGCCCGCCGGTGAGACCAGCACACACCTTGCGTAGAGACAGGATGAGGGTTGGGAACACCTGCAGCGAGACAGAGTGGGCAGAAGTTCGCTCCCTCTGCTGTGTTGGAGGTGCCCGCGAGCTCTTGAGCTTTAGCTTGCCGCGCCCTCTCCATAATAGTCTCGCGCTCAACGTTGGAGGCAGCGCCGCCGAGCATCACTCTGAGGCGATCGGCGTGGTCCCCAGAAGGAAGCTGTATGGTGGATTTGGCGTTGGGTGCGACGTCGGTGCTCCCGTCGGTGTACCAGATTACGAAGCGCTTGGTACCTTGTTCGTACGAGGTTCTGTACCTCTGCCCTGGCGAGCCTTCCACCGTGTGCGAGGTCCTTGATCGCTTCGCTCTGATGGCGGCGAGCTTGTCAGGGGCTTCCTTGATCACTTGCCAGGCCTCCTGCACTTGCTGGCTGTTTCCTGTCAGTGTCTCAGCTGGAGCGCGCTTCTTCGTCCAAACGAGCTTGACTTGCCACGCTTCTTCGGCGTCTCCCAGCCGAGAAGATGACGAAGCCGCCAGCGGAGCAGGCCCCAGAAGTTTGATGCCTTCTTCGGCTAGCTCAATGCACTCCCGGCTGAGTGAGGCAGCAGATGGCTTGGATTTCTTCTGGTGGCGCGCAAGCACGGCGCGGATAGACTGACCATTATTGTCGCACCCTTCCAACTCTCTCGCGATCTCTTCCGCCTCGGCAGCGCTGCAGACGATTTTGGTCTTCCCAGACTGAAGGCCGGCCTCGACAAGAACAGGTCCCGAGAGTTTGAGGACATTCTTCGTTTCAAACGTGGAGGCCGCTGCAGCGTCGCGTTTGGCGCGTTCGAATGCTTGCTCGCACTCGAACTCTCGCGTCCTGCGTCCCTTTTCTTTGATCACATGCATCGTCACGTGCGTGACTTGGAGAGGCTCGGATTTCCCCATGCTGGGCCGCGCCGTCTTCGGCGAACGCGTTGCAGGGATGCGACCAGCTCTGACGTTAATGCTCGAGCCAGAAATGGCTACACAACGACGGCATGCTCTGCTGGGCCTGCGCGAGCCTTCACAAGCTCACGACAGCACTTGCGCGTTTGCAGCTGCCTCTTATTGTGTCTTCCTTGTCAACGCGTTAGCGTGATGCGCGTCCGCCTCAGATTTCGGTCTCTCAAACTCACAAGCACGGCGCAAGAGGACGCTCTCGTGCCTAGCCGCCACTTGTCTCAGGGGACGCTTGGGATGTAGGTCCAATCGAGGTCTTCGCATATCTTCTTCCAGAGGTGGTCCATGCGCGACAGCTTGTCCTTCCCTTTGAGGAGCATGAAGTAGGGTACGAAGTCGTGGTACCCAAGGAGCTCGCAGAGCTTCAACAAAACTAGCTGATAGCTAATCATGTTCTTCCGGTCAGGGGGACAGTGGCGCTGGAATGCGGAGGAGGCGGCGAGGAAGCAGACCTTGATCTTCTCCTCCATCTCGGGCGTCATGCGCGGCGGCGCGCGGTCGGTGATCTTGCAGGTGATGAGCTGCACGTGCTCGTAGTACTTGCGGAGCTTGAGCTTCTTGAGGATCTCGCGCACCTTGTGGACCGTGACCTCTTCGTTGCTCTGCACGCGCTGGTCGTGGAGCTGCTGCATGATGCTGTTGAGCACGGACTGCGGCACGTCCAGCGTCTCCTTGGCCTGGATGCTCGCCAGCCACTCGGAGAAGTGGTTGATGCGCTTGTAGCTGAAGCTGCAGTAGTCATAGTCGTCGGAGTAGGCGAGCAGTGAAGCCGTGGCGTCGAGGAAAGGTTTGGACCTGCCGCACTTGGGGCAGATGAGCACAGAGTAGGCCTGGTATAGATGCATGCTCTCCCTGCAGTCGGGGCACACGTCCTGGCCCTGGATGTCATACTTGGGCACGCCACCCTCGATGTTGACGATGTACTCGTTGAGGACCGCGTTGCTCTGTTCGGGGGCGGCCGTCAGGCGGCACGTGAGCGCCGCGCCGTCCTGCGGCCGACAGAACTGTTGGCGCTGGAACTCGTGGATGTAGGGGCGCGCGCGTGCGTTGAATTCGTCTTTCTTCTGGCCGCTCTCGATGGCGCGGATGTCTTCCTCCATCTCCTCGCACTTCCGCTTCTTCTCGCGGAGCATTCTTATTTCGTGCCTCTTCCAGGGACCGCTCAGGCTCGCCTTGAGCTCTTCCAGCTCCTTCTTCTTGCTTCCCACCGCGAAGCACTCATTCTCCAGACGACGCTGCTCCTCTCTCACGCGCTCGTAGATGCTGACGCCTTTTGGCGCCGAGGGGGAGGGGGCGGCCTCTGGCCGGGCAGTTTTAAGCAAATCCGAGACGAACATGACGTCCCTTGAGCCCTGCATGTACTCGCGTATGGACATGTCTTACGGACGCACTATTTGGTATAGCAGGGGAGTAGCTGCTTGCGAATTTGCCGCTCTTTCGCGCCTTGTTCAGTCGTCTCGCTTTCGCGCCTCGTTCAGTTGCGCGTCCCGGCTGCGCCCCAAACGGGTAAAGATGGCTCCAGGCGGCGAAAGCACGAAGATCGCACTTCTCAATTTGGCGCACCAGCAGCGTTCGCCAGCTCGGCGCGAGGGAGCAGCCGTGCGCATCTTGGGGGTGTTCCCCAATGTGGAAAGTCTTCGCAGGCATGCGGAGCGCTTCTACGCGGACCACGGCCTCGACCTCATTGCCGCCCCCATCAGCAAGTGGGTGGCGGTGCTCCAACAGACAGAGAACGGCCCCGCGGAGATCGGCCACCTCGAGCGCCTAGGGCGCGCCTATAAGGCGCGCGAAAAGAGGCACGAGGAAGAGTTCCGCGAGAACGTCAGCAGTCAGAAGACGGGCGAGGTGCGGCGCGACCGGGGGGCCTGCGCGCCTAGCGTCGCAGAGCCCGCCGCGGACAGCGAGGAGCGCGTGGAAGCGCCCTGCGTGCCGCGGGACGCCGAGCTGCGGCTGCAGCGCTATGCTGTGATCTCCATCCTGCCTGATGTCGACGAAGACGACACGCGGCTGCAGCAGCCCGCGCTCCTGGTGTGGGACGCCTTTGACACGGAAGAGGAGGCTCGTGAGCGCATCAAGACGGAGCTGTCCATGGTGGCTCGTGACGTGCACCTCGACACTGTCACCATGTACGAGTGGATTCCGCTCACAGGCCTGGACCTGAGCAAAATCAAGGAAGAGTTCCGGGACGAGTCCCTCACGGACATCATGCAAGCGCGGAAAGACGAGGGGCGCCAAGTCGAGCAGTATAAGACGCTATGCGAGCAGAGGGGCCAGGCCCCCAACGTCCTGGAACTCTCTGAGTGCGCCCCGCAGGGCGAGCCCGTTCTCCCCACGCCTCTGGAGGATCAGCCCGCCTTGCCGAACCTAGCCGCCGAGGGGGAGGAGAGCGCCCCGAGCGGCGTCTGAGCGCGAGGCGCGCGGCTGCGGCATTGTCCAGGGCTGACTCGGGCTGGCGGAAGGCTTGGGGCTACGCTGCAGCACCCGCGTCCAATGTGCATGCGCAGAAGCGGTGCAACATCACTCTCGGCTAACAATTCGTCTGAAAAGTCAAACGGACTGCAACTAGGGTTGTGACACCCACATGGCACGCTTTGATGGCCTCATCTTTTTGTGAGGGGTGTGGGTAGAGTTTAGACGACGCAAGAGTCAGTCACGCATCAGCTCACGCCAACAAGACTTGTGAAGGAATCGCGATGACCAATCAAGATGACCAGCGCCGTTTGCTCGCGCATCTCCAATGGGGGGCATGAAGGACCAGCACTCACAACACAGATGCTTCATTTCAGCAACTTCCCGTGCTGCAGATACCACATCGCGTTGCTTCGCTAGGAAAGTCAACGCCTCGCATCGACTGCACGTGCATGGATCTGGTCGGGAATATGCTCCACAGTTGGTCACCGTCAATCGCCGCACTTTGACCTCGTTGCCGCATTCCTCATCACAATCGCTGTCGTTGCAACAATCCTTGGAGCATCGCCACATTGTGAGCCACCCCAAGTAAGCGTTGGGGACTTCTGTCAAGCGCTTGCCGCGATGCTTGCCGAAACGTAGCACAACATTACCAGGTTGGTCCTCTATCTCTGTGCGATGAATCACTTGCATTTTCCAAGCCGAGGAGCGCACATCGGGCAGTCGCAGTAATCGCACGCACTTCCTTGAGCCAGCTGGCATGTGAGCTCCTTGCTGCTCTATCTGCCTTTTCGACTCATCTAGGCAGAACTCCATTCCCCAGAACAAACTCGCGGAGGGCGCTGATTGTGCATCCTGCGCGAGCAAGTGGTGCCGAGCGCCTCGGTCTTCACGCGCAGCTTCAGACGCACACCACCTTGGTGATGTCTTCGACCTTGCATGGCTCATACGTGCTTCTGGTTGCAAGCGCGTCGTCGAAGTAGAGCTGGATGAGCTGCACCGAGAACGTCTCCATCGGCGTCACGAGCTGGGCCTTGATAGTGGCCACGAGCAGGTCCAGCTTGTCGGCCAAGGCCAGCGGCAGCGGCTGGCCCGCCACGCGGGTGGTGTCTGGGTTGAAACGAATGATCGTGATGGGCCGGCCGCCAATGCCATTCACGATCTCGTTGAGCCTGGCGCACTCGCAACTGTCGCTGTAGGTTGCATGGTGGTGCTCATCGATCTCCACGATCACGCAGTGGGTCGCCAGGTCGAAGTAGATGTCCGGGCGCTTCTTGCTGCAGCCTTGCAGCATACGGCTCGAATTGTATTCGAATTTCGTGTCAACGGCCTTGCGCAGGTAGCGCACGATGCCCCACTCCTTTTTGCAACTGATCTTGCGGCAATCCTTGCCCACGTGTGTGGCCTGCTCCTGGATGTCGCAGTATTTGCAGAGGCGCTTCGGTACGATGGCGGCCTGGTCGTTCGGGCAGTGCTTGAGGCAGTACTTCTGGCCATCCGTGACCACGTCATGCTCCATTTCACAATTCAGGACACTACATTTGCTTTCGATGATGACGTTCACCATGCCAGCCCGCTTGTGCTCGGCGCAAAACTGTGCCCGTTTGCCGCTGAGACCGAAGAGGGCCTTGTTCCTGCACTCAGCGCAGTTCTTCTTGCTCACGTTGATCATTCCAGGAAGCCGATGCGAGTCGCAGAAGCGGCCGCGGCGCTCCGTGGGCAGGTTGAAGTGGGGCTGCGAGGTGCATCCCTCGTGCTCGCAGCGCTGGTTTTGCACGTCCACCATGCCTTCGCGCTTGTGCTTGCCGCAGAAGCGGCCGCGGCGCTCCGTGGGCAGGTTGAAGACGGGCTGCGAGGTGCACCCCTCATGCTCGCAGTGCTTGCTCCTCACGTCCACCATGCCCTCGAGCATGTGCTGCGCGCAGAAGCGGCCGCGGCGCTCTGTGGGCTGGTTGAAAATGGGGTTCAGCGAAGTGCACCCCTCGTGCTCGCAGCGCTTGTTCTTCACGTCCACCATGCCCTCGAGCGCGTGCTGCTTGCAGAAGCGACCGCGGCGCGCTGTGGGCGGGTTGACGCCCTTCCTGGATCAACGCAGACTCAATTACCGTCAATTCTTGCAAGGCTTTGTCGTACTTACATTGCACCACTGGGGAGCGCAGCAGAGGGCAACGCGCCACACCTGCGAGGCGCGCGGCGGCAGACACTGTCCAGAGCTGACTCGGGCTGCCGCGGGTGGACGGAAGGCTTGGGACTACACGGAAGCACGCGCGCTTGACGCGCTTCGCTGAAGCGGTGCAACGACACTCTCGGCTAAGTGGCGAGCTGTTGAGCTAACCTCGTCAATGGCGCTGTCATCCAAAGGGAGAACGACTCTCCGTGAGTCTGCGAGCTAACCGAGCGTACTCGTCCAACAAGTCGGTGGCCAGCAGGTACTTCTCCTGTGAAGCAAAGGCGAAATGCACGGCCACGAAGCTCCCGAACACGTGATACTCGGCGGCGCGCGTGGCGCAGCGAATGGCTAGCCAGTGTTCATCCACCCCCAAAAATCCTTGCCCAAGCCGAGGGCTAGTGGGATGCTCCCGCAAAAGACGTCCTAGCGTCTCACCCTTCCAGGCCACGCAGTTAATGGAGAGCATGCAGGGCCAGCGCCACACTTGGGGCACGGATGTGCGCTCGGCCGGGTCAGGAAGAGCCCTTCGCAAGATGCTCTCGGCGTGCGCGCCGCTCTCTTGGAACCACGGGAAGCGGAGAAGCGTGCTGCTCAGGAGCCCGCACCAGTCGGCGACCCTCGGTGTCCCAGCCTGAGCTCGCTTTGTGAGCCATTCGCACGCGACGTTGTTGATGACGTTGGCGCTGACGAAAACATTCTCTGGACAGCTTCGCGCGTACAGCACGAACGCGCGGAACGCGTCCGGGGAGTCCAGCCACACCAGATCGTCATCCATCTTCACGTAGATAACATCTGGATGCGTGCATGCGCCCAGAAAGTACGTCACACCGCGGCAGGTACCTTTGTCTTCGACAGCACTCCAGGAATAGGGGACCACGCTTATCCACGAGTGCTCGCGCGCGAGACCGTGGATAAATGCGGCGTCAGCCGCCGAGCGGGTGTTTTCCCAAAGCTGCCAACCGACGGCCACGCCACTCTGCACTAAGCGTTTCACGTACGGCAAGAGAACGGTCAGGTATTTTTCCCGGCCGGCGGGGGACACGATGACGACCGTCTCGGGCTGCGTCCGCACGTCGATGCGGCGCCCCTTCAGATCCCCGAGCAGGCGCCCGAAGAGCGACACCGACACGAGCAGCCAGACACAGAGCAAGAGTAGGGCGGCCGACGCGGCCAGAGCGGACAGTAGCCTCGCGGTGCTGTTCATATGTTTACACCAGGAAGCGGAAAGCTGCGGCGGGGCAGGCAGGCCACCATTCTGGACGCATCAGGGCAGGAACGCAAATGAGTGGTTTCCGCTGACAGGCCTGGACCTGAAGCAAAATCAAGGAAGAGTTCCAGGACGAGTCGCTCACGGACACCATGAAAGCACGGAAAGACGAGGGGCGCGGGTGCGCCCGCCGCACGTGACGGTCCGCTCGCGAAATTTTGTCCCGGCATTAAAACAAGGAATACAGCCAGCGATGGACTGTCTTCAGTGGAGCTCCTTTCAAGCGTCACCGACGCCCTCGTTGATGCTCCTCTTGGCTGCGGTCATCGTCTTGGCTGGCCTGGTGTGCTGGTGCGCCCGACGCAGCTCACCGCTTTACGGATCCTCTCAAAAGCTCGGCACCCCAGAGCAATGCACGGTCGGCGTGGGGGGCTCGGCCGCCCAATGCCAGTCCCTAAACTCGAGTCTATGCAGCGGCACGGGCGGCCCCTACTGTGTTACGCTCTCAGGCTGTGTGAATCCCGTGGGAGGAGAGTGTCTCGAGTCATGGGCTGAGAGCGCGTTTTGCACGGCGCCGGAGGCATGTGGGACCTCGCCAGCAGGAGCGCCAGTGGGGGCACCCTCCAAGACGTGCGTGGTTACCGCCGACACGGACCTGTCACCGGGAACCAACCTCTTCTCAAAGGCCGCGTCAGATGCAGCAGACTGCTGCAATTTGTGCGCCGTCCACCCCTCCTGCGAGGGAGGTGTATTGTACGGTGGCATGTGCTACGGGAAGAGCCAGCTCGAGCCCGTGAAAAGCCCCGGACGGACTGCCGTCACATCCCGTCCGCTCCCGAGCAGGCCTCCTGTTGGAGCACCGGTCGGAACGCCGGTCGGGGCGCCAGTGGGGGCGCCAGTCGGGGCGCCCTCCAAGACGTGCGTGGTGACCGCAGATACGGACCTGTCATCGGTGAGCAATCTCTTCTCGGGGGCCGCATCAGATGCAGCAGACTGCTGCAATATGTGCGCCGCCCACCCCTCCTGTGAGGGAGCTGTCTTGTACGATGGCGTGTGTTACGGGAAGAGCCAGCTCAAGCCCGTGAAGAGCCCCGGGCGGACTGCCGTCTCATTCCGTCCGCTCCCGAGCAAGCCACCGAGCAAGCCCCCTACCCCGATCGCCCCCAGCCAGTACCATTTCCGCGTCACGCCTCTCTCTGTCTACACATCTGGCGGATGGAACGACAGCTTCTTCGAAGCCGACAGTGCTGGCTCACGGTCTGTAGGGATTCGCGTCGCGTGGCTCTTTTCGTCGCCCCCTGGCCCGCTCTCATACCGCCGTCCATCGGTGTCGCGGGAGGCTCAGGTTCCCGTGCCTTGGGAAGTGAGCGGCGGCGCTACCTCGAACTCGTCCCACTGGAACACCGTCTACTCGGCCGCGCGGCTGAAGGTGTCGCCTGGAGAGACCTACGTCTTTTCGCTCGGCCCCCCAGGCGGGGACTACGACTACACTGTCGTCATTCCGGGCCCCTCCTCGTCTTTGCTTGTCGTGGGCGACCCCGACTTACAGAACTACCTTCATGCTGAAGATGTGGAGGGGGTGCTCAAGGCGTCCATCCAGCGATGGGGTTCGGACGGCGCGACCCCTATGCACGGCATCATGCTGGGTGGCGACAACTTCTACGACAGCTTCGACTATAATTCGGCAAATTACTACCTGCAAATCTTGGGGGACAAGAGCGTGGTGTCCAAGTACATGATGGCTGTCGTGGGCAATCACGATTACGACGAAGGTCCTTACACCAGCGGCTGCCAGAGATGCACCTGCGACGCGGAGGGGGCGTGCCAAGGCGACAGCCAGATCGATGTCTGCTGGTGTCCGCTCTTCTTCTGCACGGACGGCTCGGGCGGGTCCATGTTCGGCGGGGGTGCCTCCTCGGTTCCCCAAGTCAGATGCGCGCCCATGCACGCCATGCCCAAGGAGCTCTGGGGAAACTACATCTACGGCAACATCGGGATCATAACCATCGACAACGTCTATGAGCCCTCCGCTTTCCCGTCGGAGCACTGGCAAAGCATACAGGCCGCCTTCAAGAAAAATGGAGTGAAGTGGGTCTTCGTGATAGGCCACTGGAATGGAGCAGGGATGCTCGCCCGCAGCGACATGCCTCAGTGGCAATTGGCGCTCGAGCCATATTTCGGAGGACAAGTCTTTGGGTCCAGGATGGTAGTCAGCCAGAATCACGCGCACGTCAACACCGCGTCGCAGGCGGGTGGAAACTCGACGCTCATCACGACGGGCGGAAACGGACAGGCATGGCCGACGAAGAATGCCAAGTGCTGGGGCAATTACGAATGCTGCCCCACGGTGCTGCAGCAAGACGGCAGCGTGCTCATGGGATGGGACCAGGCAGGCGACGCGTGCTATGGCCTCGGTCCAGCAGGTGAAGCGGAGACGCATCCGCAGCCAACGGGCGTCTTTGCGGCTCGACAGGCCGCCGTGAGGAAGAGGGCGAGGATGCTCCTTTCCCACCGGGGTCCAGAGAAGCTCTCACAGTTCTCTCCCTGCCCCAATGAGCTCTTCCCGCCCGACGCCTTTTCGCAGGACGGCGTGGCACCCCCTCTCAGCGAGGAGGTGCTGTCCTCGCAGGCATGGGGACACCGTAACCTTCCGGCGGACCTTGGGAGTGTTTTCGAGTATGAGCGGGGTTACCCGAGCTGCTCCTCATTGGAGCTTGCAGGTTGTGCGGGGCCAGAGCAGAGGGAAGAGAATGAAGGCAGAGTCTGCTGGAGCGACCGCCATCCCGTACCGACGGTGTTTTATGCGCGCCGCGGAAAGGAGGGATGGTGGTACACGAACGAAGACCCCAAGAAGCCTTTAGTGCAGCGCGCCAAGGGCTCGACCCTAACAGCTGAGTCAGGTCCATGGCTCCATCTCTAGCTTGTTGTCGTGCACGGTTTGCTGAGCTGCCGCCGGACTTCCTCAGCTTCGACCTCTGCGCGTTCCCTGCGCAGCGCCGTACGCCCGAGCATGAAGATGGCCTTGCTTCTGACGAACCTCGGCGAGCCGGCCCGTGCGTCTCGGACTGCAAGGTCCAGGCGACCGTCGGGCGCCAGACGGAGGCCACCAGAGTAGGTCTGCCCCCTGCCGGCGCGCCAGAGCCCATAGATGACGGGAAGTGGGAGAGGCACCAGAACGCGCACTTCCTCGCTTCCCGAGGCAACGACGTCGCTCATAGGTATCCACACCGGCACTGGGCGATCGCCAGTGGCCAGCTGCATGGCCCACTTTACCCTGCCCAGGCACTTGTGCCAGCGACACTCGACCTTCTATGTCCGAGGGCCGCGCAGCAGCCCCCGCAAGACTTTTTCCTCGACCCAGGTCCACCTCTCGACCTCCACCCGGCGGGCGGCCGCCCTGTCCGCGAGCCACTTTGTCCGCAAGTACAGGGGCTCGCGAGGGCGGGCGTCGTCCAGCCCCGCGTCCCAGCGCTCGATCTGCATGCGCTCGTCTGCCGACGGGCGTCGCCAATTGTATGAGGGCGGAAACTGCAGGTATGCGAAGAATTCTACAAGCCGTGGGTCGCGTGCACGCTCTCGGCGCATCTCCCTGAAGATGGGCGTGAGACGCCAATATGCCTTGAAGCGATCCCAGTGCATGCGGGCCAAGTCGCGAGACTCCTGGTCGCGGAACGGCGCGACCTCTTCAGTTTCCTGGGACGCCGGGTAGGCTGGTTCTATGAGCAGGTAGCAGGAGCCGCACAGGGACAGCGGCGTGATCTCCCACAGCACGCCGGGAAAGGTCGCCACCGGCGCTAGTTCAGGCTCACGGCCCTGCGACGATGCTCGCCACGTTCCCCGTGACAGCAGGCGACTGAACATGCTCCGAAGAGACCCAACGAGAGTCTTTAGAAGAGACATCGCAGTTCGTGGCGCAGAGTGGGCTGTTCAAAGTGCGCCACGCTATGGCTATAAAGACTGCGGAGCGAAGGAGCCTGCGCAAGTCTTCTTCCGGCGCAAGGCTCATCGCGAGAGCGTCTTTCCCTTGGGGGTCTGCGCGCTAGAGCCCTCGCCTCGCGCGTCCTCATCGCCTTCTCTCGCCCGTGGCGCTTCGCGATCTTCTTCGAAACTCATGGAGAGCGCGCGCAGAGCCGGACACTCTTCTCCCTGCGAGACACGTGGTGGAGCGGCGGCGCAAAGGCGGCGCCGCCGCACCAAAAGGATGTTGCAGCCAGCCGCTGTCGGCTGGCAGATCCGTGCACCCACGTTTTGTGCCCGAACTTCCGCCCTGCCACAGACACGTCACTGTGCGAGACCAGGGCGCACTGCCCTTGTCCACCGGGAACTCTGGAGAAACGGTCTCGGAGAGCGCATGGGGATCCGCCAAGGCTTGGGGTGGAGTCGTGTCCTGCATGGCGGCGAAGCGCTGTCAAGACTGCCTACGCTAGACGAACGACAAGACTGCCTATGCGAGACGAACGACAGCACGAATGCCCACCTGCGCTGGGCCAAAATCACACGATGGGAGTGCTGCTTTTTCAACCCTGTCTGGCCAGTGCTCTGGAGTATCGCTGTGGTGGTCTCACGATTTTTCTGAATCCCACCGACATGGACGACAGCGCCTTGGCAATTGCGTGCCCTCTCCTGTACGCGGGCAAGAAAGCTTATGCATCGATGTCGGCCGCACGCAAGCGGCGCGAGGACGCAGCAGCCGGCATCTACGGAGGGGGCTTCGCGGGGTTCGATCTCGCTGCAGTGTTTATGGTGCTGGTGTGGATAGCCGTCATCGGGGGCCTGTGGCTGTATCCCATGGTCAAGGCCTTTCGCTGCCCCAAGGACGGCGTGATGTGGGGCCTTCTGATCCTCCTCTTCCCTTTCCTGGGCATCATCTACCTCTTCGTAGGCTGCCACCCCGACGCGGCTGCTGTCGGTGAGAGCTGAGCGAGCAGGTCAGCGGCCTGGGTTCAGTGGACAGCGATTCCTTCTTCGCAGAAGTCCCGACACCCGCTGTCTGCTCCGGGGCACGAAGGCGGGCAGCAGGGCTCAAGTGCGCAGCACGGGTCGTGGCGCGGCTGGGCGCGGCCGCTCCCTGAGAAGGAGAGCTCGATGAGACGCGTCCCGCACGCCGTGCAGCCCCGCTCCCTATACAGCCGACTGGCTCCTGCCCCCTCTCCCCCGTAGTGCGCCACTCCATAGGCAGGATCGAGCATGAACTGGATTCCGCTGAGGGTGTGAAAGATCTGCAGGCACTCGTCTTGTCCCTGTGTCGGCGGGCAGCGGTAGGCGATGAGATCCGCCGCGCACTCCTGTTGAAGAATCTGGTCATTCATGCAGATCAGGACACAGGAGCCGTAGTCCGCGATGTCCATGCCGCTGGAGCCCTTGAAGCCCGTGGAGTAAAGGACCAAAAGCTCTCGACGAAACAAGACCAAGAACTCCGGACAGAAGGCCGACTGCAGGAACCAGAGGTTCATACTTGCTGGCTCGCCCTCGCAGATGCACACTCTTGGCTCGAAGATGTACTCCAAAGGCTCAGGAGCTGGAGGCGGGCAGCAGTCCTCACGGCTGGTGTATGTGTTGTACACGCCGTCGAAGTTCGAGGCCACGGTGACGCTGCAGCCTGTGATCTTGTCTGGTATCCTCACGATGCAACAGCAGGTCGGCACAGGTTGGAGACAGTCCTCGTCCCTCAGACAGGCCGGGGCGTTGCTCACGAAGTAGGCGTAGTATCTCTTGCGGGAGCAGTTGCAAGAACGCTCCTTCCAGGTGCAGGGGTCGAGACGGGCTGCTTGCCCATCTGCAGCCAGCGAGACGTAACCCTGCCGCGCTAGGTAGCACAAGACCCGCGAGGCGCGGGCGAGAGAGAGCCCTGTATAGTCACTGATCATGCGGAAGGCGAGCGTGCTCAGAGAGTACGCATCCATGATGTAGAAGGTGCTCAGGCATTGGAGCACGCGGACCGCGTCTTGGTTGAGCTCTGCGCGCTCTCCACGTCCGCCTTGGGGTCTTTTCTGGGCGTGCCTCATTTACTGACGGCCTCAGAAAATACCGCGCCTTCGCGCGGTCTGGTCCTCGCGGGGGCGGCCTCCTTCCGTCGACACCATAGGTAAATGCAAGCAGAGAAAGAAGAGGTCTCGCCAAAGGGCCTGGTTCGGGCCCTCGGTGACTTCTACGGACGCGTGCAGGCGGGCGTGAGTTGCACGTGGAAAGACCGCGTGTGCGCGGGGCAGTACATAGCAATTGCTGATCCTGTGTCGCGTAGGGAGGAGAACTTCTCCCGAGTGCTGACCTCCTTTGGGGCCGTGTATTGTGGCCTTCTCAGAACGCTCCAGTCTCAACACAACGCAGCGACACCCGCAGAAGCGAAGCGAAACGAGGAGGCGCTTACGGATCTGCTCCTCGAGATGGCTGCAGCGCGTTGCACGACCGTGACCTGCCGCGCCCTCCTGGGAATAGCCAACCCAAATACGCCTCTGCAGGCCGTGCTCCGCCGCGAGGGGAGCCAAGGCGGGCCCCAAAATGCTGACGAAGCCATGCAGTGGGTGGCGCGCGCCATGGGTGGCGCAGCGCCGATCGACAAGCGAACGAAAGAGCAGGTGACCGCCACCATCGATGCCGTCACATTGATGCAGAGGCATGCTGTGGGTTGGAGGAAGAGGGAAGGCGCCGTCCAGGCCATGCTCCCGCATCTCCTCTCCCATCTCGAGGCTGAGGTCTTCGCTGATTTTGTGGCCTGGCTTCCTTACTGGTCGCGGAGGGGGAGCATGGACTCGCTGCGCGGGTTCTCCAGTGGCCTCGGGGCCAACAGCAGCGTGCACTACGGCTTCGCGCTCTCGCTCTTCGAGCGGGGCTGGAGGGGCATGGCGGACGTACCGGCCTTAGACGAGGGGGCGGAAGCGGAGGCTGCTGTAGATCGCGAAGTGCGGAAGTGCTTGGACTCCATGTGGTTTGTGCAGATGAAGGACAGGGACCTACTCAGCAGCGCCCTCATGGCGGCGATGCTCCACGGCGTTGCGGCCGCCGAGAGGGCGGGGAGCGGCTCGGAGAACCCTCTGGAGCCTTCGCTTGCGCTGCGGGCACTGGGCCTGATCACCCGAGACAGACCTTCTGATCCGTGGACCCGAGTGCTCCCCGAACTGAGCCCTGGCGTGGATGTCCTCTGGTGGGCGGCGCGGAAGGCCGCCGCCGGCGGCGCGGAAGGTCAAGCGAGCGCCATGCAGCTCATGGAACTCGCGGTGAGTGCAGAGGAGGTGCTACGTGACGAACACCGCGGCCCTGCCGCCCCCGCTCGCTTCGAAGGCTGCCGCAAGCTCGCTGCGCGATTCCGGGAGCTCCGGGAGTCGCCCCTGGCAGGCACGCGCGCATCTTCACTGGGAACGTGGCGCGAGCCAAAGGAGGTGGTGCTATCGTCGGCGATCGCCTTGACCGCGCGACTGTTGTACGAACTCAAACACGGCCCGGAAGCGGCGGACGCGGTCGCGAGTGATGCGCTGAGGGAGATCGAAAAAGACCTCAGAGATGCCTGGCTAGGCTTGAGGAGGCTCCAGGCTTTTACACGGAACTGTTTCCTCATCTTCGTGTTGGAGAATCCTGAATACTACTACTGTATCCCTCCAGTAGACGGTTCGGCCTCCTGCACTCCAGCCCCGCCGTGTGGCAGGAGTCAGTGCCAGACAGAGGGACAGGGCATCCTGCAAATCTTAAAGCGAAACCTTGCGGAGGACTTCGAACAGGTGCTCGGGGACCCACTCCGAAGTCCTGGGGCCCTTGCACGAGCCGTGGCCGAGGAAAGAGCCACGGGCGCCCCAGGCTGTCGCTGCGGTCCCAACGATGTGTGGGAACAGGGACCCGCTACTGGGGGAAGGCGCGTCTTCTGTGCGGAAGACTGTCGGCCCTCCCCCGAAGACGCGCATGCGCGCTCGCACCGCGAGCCCCTCGTGGACCTGGTGGGATGGCCCACCGGAGAAGGCGGTCAGCCGAGACGCTGGCACCCATGGAATGACAAAGACCAGCTGTCCGCGCTGGAGGCCCTCCTCCTGGCGGGGCGTCCCGGGTCGAGCCGGGAGAGGAATGCGCTTCGAAGCGCATGCCGACAATTTGACGCTGTGCACGCGAGAATGGCACCCAGGCTCAACGATGAGGCCTCCAGAGAGTGCGCCTTGGAAATCAGCGAGGACAATTTTCCCTGGACCTGCAGGGCCGTGTCCTCGCGTGCAGGGCCGCAGGCGAAGGTGCGGGAGAAGACGAAGAAGGGGCATCTGCCACACACGCACCCCCCTGGAGCCAGCGGCGCGGCGGCTAGCTCCAGCGCCGCGGAGCTAGCAGAACCAGCAGAGGCGCGCGTGGACCTTGTATGTTTCTACCTGCGCAACATGGCCCTCAGCGGGCTGATCTCTAAGGGCGTCCTGGTCCCGGCGCATGTCGCGGAGGTCCTGCAAGAGCTCGCCAGCACTCAGGAAAACAAGACGCAAAGATGCGAGGCCTTTATCCGCACGTGGCACGAGACTCAGCCCTACAGGCAGGCTATTGACGCGGCCAAAAACTTCGCGCGGGCGGTGGCGGTGCCCAGGAGCGATGTCGCTCGGGCGCGCGGGTTTCTTAGCCTAGTCGCCTGTGAGGCCTACCCGCTCGACGAGCTTAGTCAGCAAGCGCGACAGTGCCGCATGCGGACCTTGTCAGGCGTCGAGCAGCTGGGCGCCCTCGACGCGGGCTGCTCCGAGAGCTTCCAGCCCGACCACCCCTATCTGAGGTGCGCCACGCAGCGCCTGGACCCGGGGGGGAAAACACCAGCAGGCCTCGCCAATGTGTCGGGAAACCCGGCGAGGGGACGAAACATGCGATGCACGCCTTCTGGTGGCACCGCGTGCGGGCAGGGCGCCATTCCCAGCCAGATGTGCGCCACCGTGACGCTGGGACGGAAGGTGGACTGCCATGCGAGTCCGTCGTGGACGCGTTCCCATGACGGACTCTTTGGCGAGCTCAGACGAGCAGCACATCTCGCACCCCTACCGTGGGGGGACAGTACCATCGAGCTGGGACACCCCGCAGTCGTCACCGTGCAGCCCTGGAACTGCACTCCGTACTTCCGCTCAGCCGCCCCAGGCCACTCCTTCAGCTTTCAGGCCCTGGAGCCCATGCCAGAGCAACCGCTCGATGACGTGAAGAGTGCTCTCGCAAGCCTGGTGCTCAACCTGGCGCTCTCGACAGCACGGGGTGGATCCGAGGAAGAGCCGCCTCTGTTTCTGGAGTTCAAGCGCTGTGGCCTCTGCAGCGCTCGAGGCGCGCAGAGCGCCGAGTCCCCCGCAACATGCAAGGCGAAGGGGCGCCAGAGAACGAGGTGGGTCCCCTGGGCCGAGACGAGAGGCTTCCGAGACCTGGCGAGGGCACCCAATGTGCACGAGGCGCGTCGCCTGCTGGACATGGCGGCGTTTATGGACAGATCAGGCCTCGGCTTCGCGGCCCCCTCCCTGCAGGAGGTCGTCGTGGAGGAGGGGGGCGCGCTTCGCCTGCGCCCCCTCTGCGTCGTCTTGGCTCCGCCAGACAGTAGCCCGACCGCGGCGCGCACGGTGGAGACCTTCCTGCGTGACCGTGACGTCCACCCCGGCGGCTCTCCCGCACGGCCGCTCGAGCACCTTGAGGCTCTGGCGTCGCGCTACCTGCACGGCCTCGAGGAGGCGTCGAGGCACGCGAGGACTCCCGCGGCGCTCCTCGCGCGTGTCACTCTCCACGCGCAGCGCGGGGGAGGCCTCGCGGAAATGACTGGAGTCTACTGGGTCTCCAGCTACGCGGCTTCCCTGCAGACCGGAGAAGTCCAGAAAATGGCGAACCGGAGTATGCTGGCAGAGACATCCGTCACGAATGTCATGCAACGCCCCCGCCTCATTCTCGACGTCGCCACGTACGTGCCTGCGTAGGAAGCAGACCTAGCGCATGTTGGGCTTCCTCCTCTTGCCTCGCTTTTGAAGTGCGCGCAGACTCTCCTGCAGCCTCCGCTGGTGCGGCGCGGCTTTTGGCTCGGGAGGGCCGACAGTCCGAGCAGGTACGGGTGCCGCGCGTCCCACGGCTGGGCGCAGCAGACGGGTCGAGGGTCGCGCTATCTTGGGCGCTCGCTCGGCCTCGCCGGCGCCAGCCGTGGCCTCCGCTGGACCGCCTTCTTCGCTGCGCCTAGCCCCCCTTCGCCGCTCGAGTCTGGCCTTCGCGTGCTCTTCTCCCGCGAGGGCGAGCGTTCCTGCTGGTGCAGCTCTGAACTCGTCGAGGAGCGTGCAAAGCTGCTCGTGCCATGCTGCAGCCGTCGGAAGCACCCTGTTCGGTTTCCGTGTCCGCCCGCCGCCTTCTTCATCTTCCCTCCCTGCCGTGGGTGCTGGATTTGGCTCGGGTTCCGCGATCGGCGCTTGTTCTTCGCCCTCGTCCCCTGCCGCGGCTGCTGGATCTGGCTCGGACTCCGCGATCGGAGAAGCCAAGACGGACGAGCTCGAGGAGGACGAGCTCGAGGAGGACGAATGCGCCCGCCAACGTGCACACTTCGTGCCAAGCTCCTCGAAGAGCTGGGCAGCCGGAACGCTCCGCGGAGGGTTGAGGAGGTCGAGGAGAGCCTCGCGGGCCGGGAGGTTGCCGAGGGTTCGGTAGGAGGCTCCACGGTGCGCCCGCGTGCGCTCTGAGACCTGGTTGCGCGCGCTCCAGAGCTCATCTATCCCGGCTTTGGCCGCCGAAGCCATTTCAGGACGCTTCGTGGCGGCTTCGCACAGCGTCACCTGCCCATCGGCGCAGGTGAAAGCCGCAGGGTAAGTGCGTCGCTGTAGGGCCTGCCGCAGGGCTTCTTCCACTTCCCTAAACGAGTGGGGCTCTGCCGGCTTCTTACTCGTTCTAGACTTCGACTGTTGTCCGCTGCTGTGTTCTGCGAAGTGGTGCGCCGCCTCCGCATCCCGAGCGCGAGAGCACGCGCGACCCCAGATCGAACTGCCAGGCCTTTCGCGGCACCACTGGGCGGCCTCCTCCGCGACCTCCGCAAGAGGGAGATGGTGGGGATACTCGGTCAGAGTTTTAAGGGCGTCCACCAGCGTCTGGAAGAGCCGCAGCTCAAAGTCCTCCCGGCTGAGGTCGACGGTAACTCTGCGCTTCATGGGGCCGGCATGGTCGTGAGAGGGCTCAGGTGAGGGCGGGGCCGCAAGCGCATCTGGCCCTGAGACGCGTCCACCTCCAGGAGCTTCGTCCTCAGTGTCTAAGTCGATCTGTCGTCTTGTCGTGACAGGCGCGAGATGAGGGAATATACCTTGTTGGAGTTTGTCCAGCCGTTTCCGGGTCAGGCACCGCGCGCATCGCACGAGAAGAAAGGCTTCCGTATCCGCCGTGGACACGTGGAATCGTCTCTCGATGTCCTGAGCCGCTTCGGCAAAGCGTGCCCAGCTTGCACGTATGGTTTCGGGATCGTGCCAGAGCGAATAGAGGGCGAGGCCGCCGCAGAGTTGCTTCTCGAGCTGTGTTTTTGGGGAAGGCCGCTCGCAGAGCGTGAGAAGCGCCTTCAGTAACTCTCTCGCTTCGACGTTGGTCCTTTTCGCGATCTGCAGGATCCACGGTTCGGCATTCACCCAAGTGCCTTGCCTGAGCCTTTCGAACGTGAGGGGGCCGGCCCAGCGCGGGCTGGTCCAACTGCGCGTCGCTGTCTCGCGGGCTGCCGCCGCCCCGCTCGCGACAGGGCCCTGCCCGTGATCTGGGCGCGGCCGGCGACGCAGGCGGTTGCTTTCCGCCACGGCCCGATCAAACTCTGCCCACAATTCATCCTCGGCACGCGTCTCCCCCCGTCCCTTTTCTTTGAGCGTTGTGCCCTGCGCAGCGGACATGCTTCGCTTTATTCACTCGCGAGAAAGGGGGACAGCTGCCGCGACACGCTCTCAGGTGAGGTCGCAGCGGGCGAAGTACTCGGCCAGCTCGCAGTCCAAGTCCTTAGCCCCTGTAGCCTTCCCGCTCTGGCGGCATGTCCCCTCGCCCCGTGCGCGCGCGGCCTTCTGGTCGATTTCCCCTGCGCCGCGGCGTTTTTTGGCGAGTTTCTTGGCGACTTGCGCGGCGCCGCGTCGGCGCGCGGGGCGCCATTTCTGCTTCTTCCCGCTGCGTGGCGCCTGCTTCTCGGCCCAGGCCCGACTCGTCTTCGGCCAGGCGCGGCGCCAGGCGCGCTGTCCCTCCGCCGAGATGGCTGAGGGGTGCCGCTTGTGGAAGGTCTCCAGTGCGCGCAGGGCGGCCCGGTATGCCGTCGTCTCCGCCGGCCCGTAGCTCTGCTCCCGTGAGCGGCCCATGTGCTGTGCGCGGAGCTGGAACGAAGACGGCAGGTGCGACAAATCCTTTACTTGAGCACGACACTCCCATGCTGGCCGTCCTGCCACACTGGCTCGCAGCCCACCGACGTGCCGCGGCAATCAGCAGGGCATGCAGCTCTATGAGCATGGCCTCGCCCCAGACACCTCGCGGGAGCACGTTGCACACCAGGGCGCCGTTCTCCCACCACCGCGAGGAGTCTGTGAGCACGCGCGCTGGGGAAGGCCAGAGGGCCTGCGCCCGCGCAAGGAAGGCTGCTTGTTCCGGAGGGTCGAACTGCAGGCCCGACCATGTGTTGCGGAAGCCCTCATTGGCGAAGGGCTCGAAGCTGAGGAGATGCCCTCGCGGGCAGATAAGCACATAGATGGCGCTGCGACGCGTGAACCAGGCGCGCCACATGGAGGCGCAGAACTTGCTCGTGGGGACGGGAGGCGGGAGGTGAGCGAGGGTTTCCGCGACCTCGGCCTCGATGCCCTCCTTCGTGAGGTGTGGAGCGAGGAGAGCGTGTAGCGCGAGGGCGATGTCGTGGGCGGCCTTGTCGTTCTGGCGACACCAGAGAAGCTGCGCCTCGAGATCGGATAGATCCGTCTTGATCGGCACGTAGTGCTTCCAGGGTCGCATCCCACGCCATGCGTGCGTGACTTGCGGGAGAGTCGTGCGCACCCAGAGCACGGTGAACTGAAGCTCTGCCAGCTCTCCAAGACGAGAGGCGCCCACATTCCCGTCTACCAGGACATAAAACTTCCACGCAGCCTGTTCACGCATCGTCAGCCTGTGGCGCTCTGACGCACCGGACCTGGGGGTGAGGGGAGCAGCGGCGTGACAAGGGTCGATGACACGAATGACTCCATCAGCGCACCACTTGTGCCGAGGGTTCCAGGAGGTGAGGCGCGCGTCTAGAAGCGGAGGCTCGTGTCGGCGCGAACGCTTCCATGCGAGACTGGTGGCGCAGAGGCGGAGCCTCATGTTCTCCTCGGCACTTACGCCCGCTCCCGTGGCCCCGCCGCGGAAAACAGCGGCTGCGGTGCGGTGGTCCCAGGCCAATGGCGGCTCGCGCGGAGGCACGGGAAGCTCATCCCGCCCAACCCACAGCCCGGCGAGGGCGCGCCGGTAGTCGACTACCGCGGGCAAGGGGAGGTCGTGGAAAGCAGGTGACGTGTACTGGCTGAGGACAGGAAGGCCCTCCGACGCTGACTCCTCCGGGATCCACAACAGTGGCGCATCTCTCTTATTTAGGAGGAACTCGCGGTGTCGGGCCCAGTCCTCCCTGCTACTTCCTCTGCGTCGCGCTTCCCTGGCCCCGAGCAGGGCGGTGAATTCGCGAGATCTTGTCGCCAAGCCAAACACGCGCGCCGGGAGCTTCCCCATCGTTTCCGTCGCGTCCGCGCGGGTTTGGAAGACAAAGGGACGAACTGCAGGAGGGCTCTCGTCCCCTGCGCCTTTTGGTGAGGTCGCGCCTGAGCACGGGGAAAGACTCCTTCGGATGGAGCCCAATGTGGCAGCCGCCATCATTTCTGTGTGCGGTAGCGCCGCCCTCGCTGGTTTGGGCGCTCTGGCGCAGTGGTACCGCAGGCGGCAGAAAAAGCAGACGGTGGCTCAGACCCTAGCGGATCTTCAGACCCACCCTGTTCTTTTCCTTGAGCAGGATGCGGCGCTCGAAGTGACGTGCCATGATGCGACAAAAGCCGACCTCCTCAACACGCTGCGCATCGAGATCATCTGCATGCCTACGCGACAAGAGCTTCGCATCCTGCTTTCCAGCCTCAGGACCCACGCGTCCGACCTGACATGCACGCAGATTGAAGAGGCTGTGGGGCTCGCGCGCGAGCAGCTGCAGCGATCGCAGCGGGAGGCTCTGCAGAGATTTCCCGCCGAAACGCATGCAGTCGTACGCAAGTTGATCACTTCGCACGGAGATGCGCTGGACACCGCCTCGGATCTCTTCTCCACAACGTATGCACCCTGCCGCGCACTTGAGCTCGTCTTCAATGTCTTCTACGTTTCCACCTTCACCGTCCTCTCGCAGTGGGCGCAAACGGCCAACCAGCTGAATGGCCACCTGAACGGTCTGCTCTGGGAGGGACGTCGGCTCGGGTACAGCTTCGCTGGGAACGTGACGGATGCCGTGCGCATTCTCGCCCCCACGGTACAGCTTCTGCAAGGGACAACACGGGAGGTTGACTGTTTCGCCTGCCTCGTGAGCCCGTGCGGGGTCATCGAGGCAGCCTGCGGGAGCCTTCCCTGCGTCGGCTACTCCTCCGAAGCGCTGCTGGGTCTTACTCCAAGCGTCCTCCAGCTTGGTCTGGAAGGCCTGCGCTCGGAGGAGGACCTGCGCGTCCTCTTTCACGGCGACGCCCTCGAGTCCACGAGCGCTTTGGTCCCGGTGCTTTCGAAATCTGGCCAGAAGACTTGCTTCTCGGTTTTTGTCTCGCAGGTGAGAGTCGCGCTCCCGGAGTCGCGCTTGTTGCGGTTGTCGGTCTTCGTTCGAGAGAAGGACGGCCTGGGAGAGAGCACCGCCAGTGCGGACGCCCACACGCGGACGGCCTTCTTGCTCTCCGCTCTCACGCACCCTGTCCGCAGAGTCGTGGTGGGGTGCAGGGCCGAGCCTGGGACGCCCCACGTCGTGGAGGCAGCCGTGGACGGCGCGCCGGACCTCCCGGTCTTTGCTCCGCAGCGCCCGCTACACGCCCAGATGGAAGTCGCGCAACGCAGGGTGGACGACATGTGTGCCCGCTGTCGGCTGCGCCTCCAGAGTGACCTTCTGCGGAGTGCGAGCCTTTCTTACAGCTGGCATGGCAGCTCTGTCGTCGCCGAGTTCTACTTGGTCGGAGAAGAGGGTCCGTCAGAGGCCCTCCTGAGCATACATCGCCCCGTGATCGCGACGCCGCCCGAGACGAAGCGCGGGCGCTCGGGTGGCGCTCTGGTGGAACGTGCGCGGCGCGTGCAGCGGCGGAGTCTGTTCGGAGGCTGCTTCCGTGCGCAGGAGTCGGAGGCGGAGCCACCAGCTCCTGCCCTCGCCGATTTGAGGGAGGAAGATGCGAGGTGCGAGCTCGCGGAGTCCACGACCAAGGTGCAACAGTCGGATCACGCCGCTGCGGAAGGGGTCGTCCGCCAAAAGACCGTCCTCGTGTAAGTCCAGCGGACTAGGAAACGGTCACCACCCATGCCGCTGGGAGAGGAAAGGCTTGCCGTCGCGTTCGCGCTGATTGCGCTCGGGGTGCTTCTCTTCGCGGCGTGGCTCGCAGCCTCCGCGGCACGGCGGCGTCGAGAGGCTGGGCGACTCGCCATACCCAACATTGTGCACTTCGTCTATGGCATGCGGGAGCAGACCGAACCCTTCCGCTTCGTCTCGTACGTGGCTGTCCTGTCGGCCTTCCTCGTCAATGAGCCAGAGGAGATCTTCCTCCACTACCACTACCTCCCCTACGGCCTCTGGTTCGATGCCCTCCGGCGAGATGTCCCCGTCTTGCGCCTGGTCTTCGTGGAGCTGCCCACTAGGTTCGGCACGAAGCCCATCAAGCAAACCGCGCACCGTGCCGATGCCGTGCGCATGGAGGTTCTGCGAAGGCATGGGGGCATCTACATGGACATGGACACCATCAGCGCGCGGCCCTATCACCATCTTCGCGGGGAGGAGATGGTCATGGGCCTGGAGGCCGATGGCGCGCTCTGCAACGCCGTCATGATGAGTGCCCCAGAAGGACGCTTCCTTCGTGCGTGGATGGGGAGGTACGAGGAGGCCTTCAAGACCGACGGGTGGTGCGAGGCCTCGGTCCAGCTGCCTTTCCTCTTGGCGGAGGAGCTTCCTTCCCTCATCCGCGTGGTGCCGCAGAGGACCTTCTTTTGGCCCACCTTCACGGAGATAGACGTTATCTTCGTGGACAGTACCGACGTCCCCGAGGAGCTACTGACCCTTCACTTCTGGGATTCGTACTCCAATAGCCTGACGGCACAGATCAAGGACTGGTCCTGGGCGACTGAAAACGGACACACGCTCTATGGCAAGCTCCTCCAGCACGTCTGGGGCTTGTGGCGGGCTCGGGCTCACACATGAGCGGGCTGTGGCGCGAGGGGTCTGGCTCTCGGATTTGTAACGGCCCTTGAGGTCCTGTGCGAAGTCTTCTGGCTCAAGGCGCGCGTGGATGTCGCGGTGCATCGAGTTGAGACACGGCGCGGATTCCTGTTCTTTCTGTCCGTCGCCTGACATGACGCGCAAATTGGAGCCGGCGATGGCAATAGATCTGCGTTTTCCACGCTTCATTCGTCGCCTACTCTTCGTTGTCGCTCTCACTGACCGTGGAGCTAAACTCGCACGCGTCCCGCGCTTGCAGCCTGAACGCGCTGAGGCGTCGCTGCCTCTGGTAGAAGCGCGCCAAACTCGCACGCCTCCCGTCGCAATTGCGCATGGCAGGATCGGCCCTGTACTCCAGCAGCAGCGGCACTGCGAACGCGTTCTGTCCTAGCATGGGAGGGGAGCACGCAATGTGCAGCGGGGTGTCGCCCCAGCCGCTAGCCGCGTTTACTTCCGCTCTGGCCTGAAGCAGCAACGGGATAACAGCATTCTGCTTGTCCATCACAGCGTAGAAGAGGGCGCTCTTACCATCGCGCCCTCGAAAGTTTACGTCGGCTCGTGCCGCGATGAGCCCCCGAGCCAACTCGAGATCTGCGGGCCATATTGATTGTGCGTTGCCGTAACACCCGCCCAGAAATCCGAGCAGCGGAGACGTACATCTGCTGGAACCCCTGGGTCGCACGTCCGCCTTCTGTGTAATAAGCAGCTTGGCTATGGCTGAGCTGCGCTGAACGCACGCAATCTCCAAGGGCGTCGTCAAGTTGACCCAGTCGGAGCAAGTAGAGCCGATGGCATCGACGGCTCGCTGGCCCGCGAAGCCGTCAATGGAAGCCCGCAGCTCCAGCAAGGTGCTCACGCTACCTACGGCTTCGGCACAGGTGGCCAGAACGAGAGGCGTGTCCGCCCGCTCGTCGAGTAGATCCAAGGAAGAGGCGGCATCATACCTCCAGTAATCTCCAGCAGACTTTATCCAGTGGCCTCGGGCGGGCGATTTGCGGAGCGCACTTCGGGCGACGACTTCAACCGTGGCATCGTCGCCACTGATGACTGCCAAGTGCAGGGCCGTTCCCTTGACAAGCGGCCTGGTGCCATGCCGATCCTCGCCGTCTGCATTCGCGAAGATCTTGTCAACGACTTCCGCGGAACAGTGAGGTAGTGTGTCGCAGAGCCATGTCGCCATGCCAAATCGGGCCAGCACGTAGATGTTGTGCACTTGCGCCGGCGTGAACGGCTGGGAGTAGCTTTGCTTGGCTGACCTGGAGAGGCACCGCAGGGTGGACAGTGAGGCCAGGCTTGCTTTTGTGTACCTTATCACCTCTCGCATCGCCTTTCGCGTCTCGGGTGCACCATATTTCATCTTGCGCCTTACCTGTCGGTGGAGCCCGCGTCGCTCTGCAAACTCATCTTCCGAGATGGAATCAGCGGAGTCCGTGTCGCTGGGCGGTACGCTCGCGACATCGTCTAGCGGCGTGCCATCGCAAGTAGTTCGCAGTGCGTACTGCCGTGATGCGTCCAAGTGGGTATCGGTGCCCACCCAGATGATGCAGTCGCTCACGCCTCGTGCCACACTTAAGTGTACCAGCATCGCGTGGACTGAGCTTTGGAGCTTGGAGCCAAAGCGCGTCGCAATGGAAGGAGCTTCAGTTGTTTTTGCATTCTGGCGCCGAAATGCAACTAGGTCATAATCGCAGAGCCAACAAGCTCTCGAGTGTTTCACAGTTTCTTCAGGGCCTGCGTGCTTCCGCTAGCGACACGGAGCTTTTTTTTTCCGCGCGACTGCCCGCACCTCGTAGGACGACTAGTGGGCTTCCTGCTGCCTCTTGCTGGCCTGGCAATCATCTCGCAAGGACGCATTGCGGCCGTCTCGAGTAGAGTCTTGAGAGGGTCTGGGGTGCAGGCTTCCGCGGTGGACAGGTAAAAGATGGCGGCGGCCGAGGAGGTGCCACCTTTTTCGGAACGCGTTCGGGAAAAAGTCCGAGCGGCGGTTGCAGAGGGCGCCCTCAGCGGAGAGGCGGACCTGCAGAGGATCCCTTACGTGGGGAAGTGGCTTGCTCCCCGTATCTCACTCTCGGTGGCTGGAACGAGCGCCCGCGGAAGTCTTCGGCAGCTCTATCTCTACCTCTCGGCTCCTCCTCCTGCGGGCGTGGGCGTTGTTGAGGCCGTGGTGGGCCGCATCGGTGAGCTCTGCCAGAACGAGCACACCAATGCCTGCGTTCCTTCACGGAGCCGAAGGAGGGGCGCAGGCCTCTACAGCGTGCGCGACACGAACAAGGGATGTGCGCTGGCCGTCCCCCTCTCGCTCCTCGAGATTCTTGAGCGCAACCCAGCAAGTCTTGGACCAGGGCCCCACGAAAGGCGCGTCACCCATGGTCTCCAGGCGGCCATCGCTCGCGTCGTCACGCGGGCCACCCTCCCGACTGAGGGAGGAGAGCGGTCCCCTGCGGCGCAGTGCACCTGCCTGGCCGAAAGCGCGTGCACTGCCCAGGCCGGGCTGTGCACGTGGCAGGAGGGAACTGCAGACGCTAGACCTCTTTGCACCCCCACCGCCCCCACCAGGGGATTCGAAGGCGTGCTCCCGTTTACTGGACAGGAGCAGCGCTTGGCAGAGGCGCCAGGCCTCCGACCTCGCGGGGTCTACGGGCCAGAGGTGCACGGAGGGCGCTGGCGCCGACCAGGCAGGATGCCACGCGTGACAGCGGGTGCTCAGGAGCTCGCGTGGACGCTGCTCCTCTCCGAGCCTCCGCACGCGGGCGCCCCGCTGTCCGTGACGGATGCGCGCGCGGTGCAGGCCGCGACCCGCAGACACCTTCACGCACCAACCCTCGAGGCCCACCGGGCCGCCCTCGAGGGAGACGTGACTCTGCACGGCCCGACGCTGCGGACCCCTTCGGGGGGCCTATCAGCGGCGGCACACCGTCACGCGGCCGCCGAGCTGCGCAGAGAGGCGCAGCACCACGTTTCACGCGTGCTCGCAAGCGCGCAGCCGCGGGAGAGCGCGCGGACGCTGGCCGAGAAGCTGCCCGCGACTGTCCGCGCCCACGCGAACGAGGACATCTCGCGTCGCGTGCGGGCCGCCGCTCGCCCCTGGTGGAAGAGAGGTCTCGCGACGGCGACCCGGAATGAGCTGCGCGCAGCGCTGCGCCGGCACTCCAGGAGCGCCGTGGACGAAGCGTCTCTGCTGCGGCTAGCCGGGGCAGACCCTCAAATCGGCACGTCCGCGAGAACTCGAGGCGCGGCGTCTCCTCTGACCCAAATGGCGCGCAATTACCTGCTGGAGGAGTTCCGGCGCGCGCGGCGAGCAGGCGGGAGCCACGCTGCAGTGTAAATCGTGCGGACCTTAAACGTGGGGATGAAGGCTTGTCTGCGAGCCTCCGGCTTCGCCAATCCAGCGGCCTCTCGACGCAGGAAACGGCAGCAGGGCGCGAAATGGGTGTCCTTCCGCGATCACCTCGCGGGGGGAGCGGGGAGCGTGGAGCTCGTCGCTGCTGACTTTGCGCGCGGGGCGGTGCGGCTCACGCGCCCCGGTCGGTTCCGTCTCAGGGAGAATGTGGTGTTCGACCCCGTGGTTGCGCCGACGGCGGCCGATGGGCCAGCCCACTCGCGGGGCTGGATCTGCGCCGTGTCGATTGAGAGCTCTGACGTCGTCCTAGACTTGGGCGGACATACCTTGTGCCAAAGCGAGCGCCATGCCCTGAAGGTGCGGTTCTTTGCTCTCGTTCTTCTCGGGAGCGCGCTCTTCAGGTTGCCTACGCAGGGGCCCTTCGGGATGGGAGGAAGCGAGCAGGTAGAACGGGTTCGGGTTCGCGACGGGCTCCTCGGGCGAACGTCACATTTTGGTGTCTTCTCGCCTGCATGTTCCGATGTGGTGCTGGAGCGTCTTCGCTGCCGCGACTTCGAGGTCGCCGGCGTGCAGCTCAATGGCGCGCAGCGCGTCCAGATTTCCAGCTTGGATGTCGGCCCTAGCCTCCGAAGCCCCCCAGTCCTCGGCCCTGCCTTCTCGCATCTCCAGATGCTCGCGGCTGAGACCGCGGCCTCTGGGCTGGACCTGGCGGCCGAGCCCCCCTTGAGGTTCGGGGACGGAAGCGAGCTTCCGTGCGCTGAGGTCTTCCGCGGACTCCGCGAGCTCCTCCAGACGATCGAGCGCAACCTGGCCGCGGGGAGGGACCCACTGGAAGGGCTCCGCCCCGAGGATGCGGCTTGGCTGCGGGAGAGCGTGGTGGACATGAACGGCAATGTGTATGGCATTGCCGTGAATGGTGGCGAACTGTTGGGCGGGTCCATCGAAGGCAAAAGCCCTGGTGGTCCCAAAGGGGTGGTGATCACGAACTGCCGCGTGCACGATCTTCGCAGTGAGGTAGCCGTTTGGCCCTTCGCTCTCCGTGACGTCGCTGGTGAAGTCGTGCGCGCCAACAACCTGGCGCTTCCTCATCTGAGAATCGACACGCTGGACCGCATCCTTCTGTCGCCCCTCACCCACGGGCAGCTGCTGTTGATGCGCGCTCGGCGCTCAGACTTGGCCGCGACGACCTTTCTGGAGGCCGCGCTCTCCGGGAGTCCCGACGCCTGCTCGCTGACGGCGAGCGAGTTCTTCGCCAAGGGCTTCAGCAGTTTCGAAACCGATGGAATGGCCCACGCGCCTAAGGGAACGTGCGGCATCTTCCTGAACCAGCTGGATGAGCCTCGCGTGCGGGATGTGGAGGTGCGACGCCTCGCGCAAACCGGGAGAGGGCAGGTGCGGACGGGAGAGACTGTTGATGGAACAAGCTGCACGGGCGTTTTGCTGTCGGCTTGCCGTGGCGTGGAATTGACACGCGCCGAGTGCACAGATCTCACCAGCACCGTAGGCCGGGCACAAGAGGTGGCGGCGACGTCAGGGACCTCACTGGCAAGACGGTAAGTCGTGCACCCCGGTTTGCCGCGGCGCGGGGGGTGGCTCGTCACAAGAGGACGCTGTCGAGAGGCGAGAGAGGCGCAAGCGCGGCCGCAGTGTGCGGGGCTTGCGCCGCGAGAGCCGCGCTATCCTTCAGCTGCGCTGGCAGTGCTATGACCCCGAAGACCAAGGGCTCTGCTCTCAGGACAGCTTCGAGCACCTTGAGGTCCCCCGGACAACGTGTGAGCGCCAGCGGAGCCCGCCAGCCAAGACCGTGCTCCTGCTGCGCGAGCTCCGCGACCTCGCATCCGAGGTCAGGGACGCCGCCTCGCAGAAGCCGCACAAGGAGGTCCGGCCACCGGAAGAACGCCTCGCCGATGCAACAAGGGGCCAGGGCTCTTCGGACCAGGTCCTCGCGGCACGCCGCGGGGCCGCGCAACGCAACCGCGGCAAGAACGCGCCACCCAGTAGGGTGGCCGGCTAGAGTGTCGAACTCCTCGAGGAGCTTGCATGAGGCGAGCGTGGTCCACGGCTGGCCTCCACACTGCTCGAGGAGCTGCACTAGCACATCGCTCGCAGCGTCGTCCACCGCCCACGAGACCAGCTCCTCTTTCTCGAGGATTTCTCGCGCGATGAGGTCCGCCCGTTCGGGTTTCAGGCTGATCGCCGCGCGCGCCAGGACCCAGCTGCCCCCACCCTTCCTGGCGTCGCAGGCGCGACCATGCAGCGCTTCCGCGAGTCGGGCGAGCCTCTCCTCGCGCGACTCGTGGCCAGAGTCTTGCAGGCCACCGCCCTCCCCCGAAGGGTCTTCGGCCTCAAGAAGCGCCCCCAGCTCCTCGAGGGTCTCTGGCGCCATGTGCGACGGGGAGAGTCGGGACTTCAGGGTGGAAAGCTGCGATGAAGTTTTGGAAAACTGAAAGTGTGTGCGCGATCGCGTCCCCGTCCGCCGGGCGTGCGTTCTGGAGGGCGAAGGCTGCGGCAGCTGCTTCGTCTGCACTTCGCGTCTCCAGAGCGCGGATAATGTTGCGCTGTGCGGGCTGGAGCCACCAGGCGTGTCCTTCTAGTCGGTGCGCTGCAGAGGCGGGGTGCGGGCGAGGGAGCGGTGAGAGCGGGGCGACGCACGGCTCAGGGCGCGGAGCCGTAGAGAACGCTCCTGTCTTTCTCCAGCTCTTGAAAGGACAGTGTTTCGATGCGTGGAACTTCTGTTTACAGTGTTCACATGGGCGTCTCCCTTCATCCTTGTCGCGGGACTGCAGCCCCGCTCCTGCCTCGTCCTCTGCCGCGTGGGACCGGAATGGCGCCGGGAGCTCCGGCGCGAGTCCCCCGAGGTGTCGCTCGAATTCTTCTGTCGTGTCCGAGCCTTCTCCGGGCCCAAAGTCCCAGTCTTTTGGGTCTTCGTGCGGTGCTGGCGGCGCCTCTGGTCTAGCCACCGCCATGGTTTATGGTGGGCGCAGAGATCCATGGACACCCCTAGAGACGCGAGGAGCTCGCAGACAAAAAACGATTTACCAGGAAAACGTACGATGAAGCTGTTGATCAGCCCGGCTGACGTTTGTCTGCTTAGGTCTTACGAGCGCTTCCGGCAGATTGTCCCCATCTCGTCCGACGCGCTGGCACGGCGTCTGTTTCGGATCTTGTCTTCCAAGCTCACGGGCTTCGGCGACTGTTCAGCTAGCGACCAGACCGAGCAGATGGCTGACGTGCCCGTGCGCCTGTACCAGCTCCTCTTCGCCCTCGGCTATTGCCAGCAGGTGGATCCCGTCGGGAACGTCGTGCCCCTCGTCGACAAGAAAACCGGCGTAGCGCGCTGCGCGCCGCCGAAGCCGTATGCACCACGCAATTGGCAAGGGTTAGGCCAGGGGAACCGCGACTGGGAGCGTCAGCGCGCGATGCTTGACACCAACGGCCATCACTACCGCGAGCTAGCAACCGCCTACCGCGAGTGGGCTCGCCACGGGATCGGCAGTGCTGGGTACCTGGACGAGGACAAACGGCAGAAGATCAGAGACAAAGCCCTAGCGTATAAAAGACAACTCCAAAACGCGCTACTTGCGCAAAAAGCAAGCCAAAAGTATAGGAAAGTAGATGAAGAAACCGCTGCGGAGGAGCGGAGACATCTGTTAGAGATGGCTCGGCAGAACCTGGCTAACAACGGCATCGACGCAGAAAAGATGCTCTCGGATCTCGACCGCGTCCAGGCGGACCAGGCTGAACTGCATCATGACGCGCTGCACAATGTGCGGTTCCGCGCTGCGAATGTTTCTACTGCGAGAGCAAGCATTCTGCGCGAAGATCCACGGCTCAGGCGCGCGGCTGAAATTCAAAAGGGGATAGAAAGAGCGGGGCTTGCAGTAGCGCCAACGCCTGCGGGCGCATCAGCACGCCCTCAGGCTGCAGCTGCAGAAAGTGAACAATGGCCTCCGGCCCATTGGTCGCCAGAAAGGCTAGAAATGTGGCATAGGATGGAGAGTCAGGTGCTCGAAAACCGCAGGGAACTGGAGCAGAAGCAGAGAAATGCCAAACTGGAGGTGGACAGGGCGAAGGAGGCGATGGAAGAGCGAAGGCGATTGGCAGGGATCGCGAAAGGGAGCAAGGAGGCCGCCGATCAGAATGAGGAGATATTTCAGGCGCGGAAAGCTGAGCTGGCGCGCGAGGAAGAAGCGGCGAAGGCAGAGCACGTGCGTGCTGAGGAAGAGCTTAAGGCGCGCGAGCACGCAGCGACGGAACACAAAGCCGCGTTAGCGAGAAGCGAGGACATCGAGCCATCCCGCCAGAATGCAGATGCACTGTTGGCAGAATCGAAGAACCCTGTGGCACGGAGGAAAATGTCCGTGGCCGAGTGGGAGTGGGCCCAACAGCACCACGCGGGGCTAGAGGCGACAGAGGCCGCAAAAGCTGAGAAAACAAGGAGAGCGGACGCAGCGGAGCGCGCCGGGAAGGCGCGTGAGGCACACCTCGCCGAAGCCGCTAGTATACAGCACGACAGGGAGCAGGCAATCGAAAGACACGCTGCGGCTATGCGCGACTTAAGAGAGGCTGAGGCTCATCACGCCAAGCAAGTGCGCCAGCACGAGGAAGCCGAGAGGAACCTGGAGGCACACCGAAGCGCTTTCTAGCGATTCCGCTCATCGTTCCGCAGCGCCAACCTCGCCGGACATAGAGGCGCACGAGAAGGGTTTCTAGCGAACGACACTGCGGGGATTGCACGGCGCGATCTTTCGCACTCTCGCGTGAGGGCGAGGGCGTGCGAAACCGTCACTCCAAACTCGCGGTCCTCGAGCACGGACGCCGTTGAGGTAGCGGCCTGCATGTGAACGAGCCGCCTGTCAAGACGAGTGTCCATCTGGTCTGGCCTCACGAGGGTCGAAGTCAACGAGGCGACGCGTCGGAAAACGGCGTACATAGTCACCCGCCGTCGCTCATTGAAGAAGAGGATGGGGAAGGAAAGGAAGAAAAGCGCGACGCCCAAGGCAGGTTGGGCGGCCTTGTCCTGAATGACCTGGACGACGCTCTCGTGGGATCGCTCGGGCGCGGAAAGCGACTCGCCCGCAGCGATGAAGACGACTAGGACGCACCATGTCGCTAGGGCAAGCCTCGCCATGGCGGATGCAGGGGTGGTGGGCAGACAGACACGGAGGGTCCAAACCGAAATCGGAGCCACGCTCGGGCCGCTGGGCGGGAACCGCCTTTCCGTCGAAATGTTGCGGGCCTATGCGACGCGACGGATGCGGAGGCCCGCCAGTGCTCTCAGCGGCGTCTTTCTGAGCGTACCAGCGTCGCTCGAGCCTTGGTCTACGTCGTCCCCCCGCGGCGCGTGGACAGTACTTCAAAGGAGGGCATGCTGCGGAGAAGCTCGGGGCGATGCTGGCCTCTGATAGCGACCGCCTTACTCTTGCTGGCGCTCCTTGCCTGGTGCGCTGTCTTCCGCGACGCGACAGACTACGAGGGTCTGTGCGCGCGGCCCGACTGGCCGGCCCCCGCCGCGTCTTGCGTTCTGCCCCGGACCGTGGTCCAGACTCACGCGAGCCTTGAGGCGGTGCCCGCCTACGTGAATGAGCAGTACGAGCGGCTGGCGAGCGGCCTGACGCGCCGAGTGTATTCCGACGCTGACGCCGCGCGGTACGTGGCGGCGCACTACCCGGCCAGGGTCGCCCGCGCATACGAGCGTCTTCGGGGGGCCCATCGAGCGGACCTCTTTCGGTATTGTTACCTCTACAGAGAAGGAGGCGTCTATCTCGACATAAAGACTGTCCTCCACGTGCCGCTTGGTGCAATCCTCGACCATGTCGAGGCACAAGGATGCAGTCTAGCGCTCAGTCTCTCGCAGCCCCGACTCATGTTCCCCTTTGACGAGCAGGTCTTTCAAGGCATAATCTTCGCCAGGCCCGGAGTGCCTCTGCTACTCGAGTGCATCGAGTACATTGCGCGGTATTGGTGGAGAACGCGGCTCGAGTACTTTGCTCTGTTGCGCAACATGACGAACCGCCTGCGCGTGCGCCACGGTCCCCTCGAACCCGGCCTCACCCGTGATGGGCAGGTCTATTTCTTCACGGAAACGCTGTCTTTCCTTGGATGCGCTGGCGAGGAAGGGAGGGTGTCGCCGCTACTTCAACGGAGCCGCAAAACTCACAACTGCAGCGTCGTACGTTCGCCCTCCGGGGATATCCTCTTCGGTACTCGCTTCCCTGACTTTCCGTGGAAGCGCCCCTAGACGCTGTCCTCGGTCTCCATGCAGTCCAGCATCGCGGCGAGAGGTAGTGACTGGTTGGCCCAGCAGCGGCTCGCGGCGAAGGGCGCATTCTCCCCCGCGGCCACATCATACCTGTGCAAGATCGCACTCGCCGTCTCGAGGATGAGCACGCGGTGCGCGGAGTGAGGCACGGCCAGCCCGGCCGTGACGAGCGCCTTGGTCTCTTCCTCGAGGGAGACCTGCGCCCCCGCAGCCAGGAAGACGCACGTGGCCACGCGCTCAAGTGGTGCCTCACTTTGAATGAAAAGATCCACCTGCCCCGTGAGTCTCCCTGGCGCTCCCTCTGGCTCGCCGCAAGCCCAGTGACACGCTTCGAGCGCCGCCAGCTCTCGCGCCGTGTGCCACTTTTCCAGCGCTGCGCGCAACGCGCTGGCCTGCTCGAGGCACTTCCTGAAGTTGGGCGGCGAAAGCAGACAGTCGTTCCCCACGGACAGGCGCCTGTGGGGGACTGCGGCCCCGAGGTAGGGCAGCGCACGGTGCGCCCCCTCCTCGAGCTTGTGCTGCGTGCGGGAGAATTCGGAGAGGAGCGCCGCGCAGCCGACGGCATGTGCTGTGTTGTCGCCCTCCAGGAAGCGGAGAGCGCCAAGGAGAAGCTCCTCGCGCGCCGGTAGGAGGGTCTCCGCGTCGAGGATGGTGACTCGCGCCCGGAAGAGGTCGTCGCACTCAGGAGCGTCGGTTTCCGCCAGCGCCTGCAGGCGAGCGATGACGGTTTCCAGCGTGGCCTGTCCTGTCCGTCCGAGTAGGAAAGGGTAGCCGCGTCGCTGGTTGATGAGATCCTTGAAGGCCGCGCCCCCGATGAGCGCGTAGTTTGGATTCCCTTCGGCTGTTCCAGACAGCTTACGTTGTGGGGTGGTGAAGACCCCCGTGACGAGAGATAGGCTGCACGATCCGCACAGGTACTGCGCAAGAGCGCCGGCGAGTAGAGCGTAGAAGCCTGGGCTGCTCGCCACTTCGCCGAGCCTCCTGACATCATCCAGGTGCCGCGGGTGTAGCGGCACCTTGCTCATGAGCCTCACGGCATCTTGGACGCGTTCCCGCGCCCGCTCGGGCGCGAAGGAGCAGACAAAGGCGAAGCGCACGGCAGTGGCGTGCAGGCGCGTAGCGCGCAGCTCCTGCAGTCGGCGCTGCGGGGCGTCGAGCGCCTCGGCCTCGAGCGCGAGGTGACCATCCGCCAGGGAGGCGGTGCAACCCGGCGCGTAGAGGCCCCGGTCATTGACTTCTGCCAGTGGCCTTGTTTGCGCTCGGGGCGCGTGCGTCAGCAGGCAGTCGCAAGCGTGGTGTTTGGAGCACATCTTCGAGACGCTAATGTCTGCGTTCTCTGGGGGGCGCTGGCTCGGGACGCCCTCCTCCAGAGTGGCGCCCACCCGAACCAGGACACCCAACGCGCAGGCCTTCTCCTCAATCTCCTGCCACCAGACGGGCGCGCAAGGGCCGCTCACGATCACATGGAACGCGTGGCGCGCGCGCGTG